>CESN01026171.1_pt1 | contig 29151 bp, 23 predicted proteins | sample 531181 | NCBI WGS metagenome assembly CESN01 (sample SAMEA2621990, study PRJEB7988) | marine metagenome | isolation source: saline water (ENVO:00002010), including
CTGAGAAAGTTAAAAAAGAGCCTGCGAGGTCAAAGTTATCCAACTTAGTTATTTTCCAATTTATTTCTTCGAGGCCAATAGCAACCAAGGAACTAAGGACAAGAGTGATGGCAACATTTGGTAGGGAAGGAAATTTTCTTTGTAAAAGTAAAAAAAGGATGGCCGTAATGAGTGAAAGCGTCAGTGCTGGAACCGAAAAAGATTGAAGACTTTGGAAGGCATTAAGAATGATTTTAAAAAAAGTAGTAGGAACTTCACTAGAAGAATTTTGAAGACCAAGAAGATGCTTGCATTGATTGGCTATGATCAAGCAACAGGCTGCGGTAACATAAGCAGTAATCACAGTCCGGGAAATGAACTGAATCATGAACGATATTCTAAAAACACTTGCGAATATTAAAAATAGAGCAGAGATAATTAAAATCCATGGAAGCAAAAGCAATGCATCCGAGGAAGCCATTCCATTGGCCTGAATCAGCCCGATGCCTGCAAAGACTCCAAAAAGTAAAACTGCAGTAGCATTTGTGGGCCCAAGGGTTATAAATCGGCCTCCTCCAAAAATACCACCCATAATCGCGGCAATCGCAGACCCAAGAAGCCCGTAACTTATGGGGAGGCCTGCAACCAAGGCATAAGCCATACCTTGGGGAATAGATAGAAGTGCTACATTCACACCTGCCCGCCAGTCTCCAGACCACATCGAGGAATCATAACTGGAAAGAGATTCTACAACCGGAGGTCGGAACTGGCGGATATCTATCCAATTTCTTAACCGCAATGCTTTTTTATCCATTTTTGAGTCAAGCCTGAAGATAATCTATCCGATTGTAATCTCCAAGTAGATTCGAAAATATCAAAAGATTAACGATTTTATCGAATACAGTTTATTCCACAAAAGCTGATTGAATGACGGAATAGGTACTTAATTTCCAGAGAGCAAATTGTTCCCGGTATACAGGTAATTTCTTTTCCAAACTCTCTTCAAGTTCACTCAATAATCTGTACTTAACATTGCCACTTGTATTTCGTAGCCCAGCCTTGTGCAAGTCCACGATACGACTCGATAAAACTTTTCTGCGAGAAATACCCTCAGCTAACTTGGATTTTATCTCCTCGATCGCATGAGCGATTTCATTTTCAAGAAGTAATTGATTTGCTTGTATATTCTTTTTTACCTCTGCCCGTACTGCTTTCTCGAGGGGATTGCCTTGAAGCATATTTTGAAGTTCATTTATGCTATTATTCAGTTCCTTCAGTACTCCGAATTCAGAAAGATCCGCCACCTCAAGATACTTAGATACTGGTTTTCCCTCTTTAAACAATTGGTCAATTTGCAGAAGCGTACTTTTGAACCTTTCCAATTCTTGATCGAGCATCAGGATTTCTGACTTTAGGGCGATGGCTTCAACATTTAATCGTTTATCCCCGTGGCTTTCTTGTGAAAGTTGTTCTTTAAGTTCTGAGATTTGGGTATTGGTCTGCTTGATTTGATCGGATTGGGCGAGTAACGATCCAGGCAAGGGTTGGTCTACTCTCTCTTGGACCAGAGCCAATTCGTATGAATCAAGAATCAGGGTAGCTAGTAATTTGGCACTTTTTGCAGAGTGGCCTCGGCAGATTATTTTTACCAGATGATCGTCCTCAAAGGTTGTGTGGGCCGAAAACAGGGATCGGAGGATACCTTCTTCATTTTCAATAAAGAATTCACTTTTAAAGGGGGAGAAAATCAACTCACTTGCGGTAGTGGAACTTTTAATTTGTTCATAGAAGAAAGACAGAAAGGTATTGCTTTTCAGTGCTTGAGCATGAAGTGCAGCCATCTCTAAACTTTGGCACTTTAGGATGATTCCAAATTCGGCCCACGCGGGTGAATCGACAATCGATTTTTCTAGGGTTTCTGCTTCAGCCAGAACGGTTGTATTTTTCGGTTCAGGAGAAGCACTTACTGTCTCCATAATTTTTTTCACTTCTTGCTCGTAAACATGATCTTCAATTTCATTCCGAAAAGTTCCGTAAATGAAAAGAATTACACTAATAGTAATGATCGCTATGCAATGCCATGCTTGCATTGAAGTAGTTCAAATTAGATTCCTATGGATTGCAACCCTTGTGTTTTGATTGGTCTGATTGATTGATTACAAGAGAATTGACAAAATCAATCTCTCCATTTCCAATTAAATTGTGGATGATCAATCGATTCCATTTGAATATTCTCGGAAGCTAACTGCCATTCAAAGGTCTTTGTATGCTTATATTCTTTCCTTGTTACCGAACCGTTCAGATGCCGAGGATATTTTGCAAGAGACGAATTTAATTCTTTGTAAAAAAGCAAACGAATATGACCCAGAGGGGCATTTTCAGGGCTGGGCCTTTCGTATTGCTCGGTTTCAGATCATGGCCCATATGACAAAGGCAAGGCGAAGTAAGATTAGTTTTAGTAATGAATTGGTCGATGCGATGGCTGAAGAGGATTTTGACTCGACTGGACTCCATGTTACCCAGCGGGCACTTCAAGTTTGCTATGATCTGCTGCCTAAACATATGCGATCGATTGCCCGCTTAAGATTTAAAGAAGAAAAACCCCTGAAAGATATATCAGAGTTGGTCAATCGACCCTTGGGATCTGTTTCAGCAACGTTACATCGGATTCGTCAGAACCTCGCCACCTGTGTGAAACAAAAAATGCCCATCATTGAGGCGGAGATCGATTCATAAAAAAACTAACATTTTATGTATTAAAAAAGGGATTTCCGCTAAAAGCTTGGTACATATCCTATGAATGCGAAAAAAAATCACGACCGTCTTGATTTCTTGACTTCCAAAATGCTAGACGAAGTAGCCTCTTCGTTGGAAGTTGCCGAACTAGAACTTCTCATCCAATCAGATGTTGGCTTGAGGAAGCGATATTCATCCCTTATTTTACAGGAGTCGCTCTTGCATTGGGAGACAGGGCAGGCAGTTGATTATTTAAATACGGAAGAATCGAAGAAAAAAGTAGTTTATTTCCCAATATTCGCTTCCGCTGCGGCGGCATTAGTCGCAATGTTTTGTGGCTGGTTAATAAGTAATCATCCAAAATCAGGGAATCAGGAATTATCCAAAATCGAGGTTTTTAGTAGTGAGTTCGAAGATTCAAAGGGACTTACAAATTTTAAAACTGTGTCCAGTTCTTCTAGCTTTACATCCACTATTTACCGCAATGCTCTGGATCTACCGTTGATTCAAGATGCCCGATCAATAAATTCAGCCAACCGTGCGATCGAGATGTTAGAAAAAAATGTAAGGTTTGATTCCAATGCTCTGATTTCTTATCATGATCAAGTACGATCTTGGAATCGTTCCGATCACATGAGTGTGCCTGCAGAGAATGGGATTTTGCCTTTCAAAGGGGATGTTATGATTAAGTTACCCGAAATGTTAGTGAATGTAGATTTGCAAACGGCAAAAGTTCAGGAGACTTTGCAGGTTTTGGATGTTCGAGAAATTTCGAACACTACTGAAACGAAGTTAGATGCCGAAATATTTCTCAATAAAGGAGCTTCGGCAACACATGATTCCACTGAATTTGAGTTATCTGTACACGCTTTGGAAGGTGGGCAGGGTATGAATAAAATGTCTACGGGGTTCACATCCAATGCTTTGGTTGCCGACTCGGATCAAGCTTCATGGGAACGACTTTCTTCTGAATTTATCGTGCCAGAGGGCACAGATTTCTTGGTGGTATCTTTGACTGCAAAAATGGAGGGTCCCCAAGCACTATTGCCAAATACTCAGGGAAATTATGCTGACCTTTTGAGCATTAATCTCACCATGTCTGACGGAAAAACCGTTGGCCCTTTGTAAATATTTGGCACTTTCCATTGACTTTTGGAATCCTTTGAAAATCGTAGTTCGATGCCACTACGCGTTTTTTTACTCTTAAAATTATTAATGTCTTCATCCTTGTTTGGGGATGATTGGCCAACCTATGGTGGTCCTAATCGTACTCATACTACGACAGAACAAGGACTGAGGACGGAATGGAATAGCGAGGAACCTCGGACTCTTTGGAAATTAGATGTAGGGTTGGGCTATTCCAGTGTCGTTGAATATAAGGGGAAGGCACTCACGCAAGGATATCAAGACGGAAAAAATACCCTTTTTTGTGTAAACGCGAAAGATGGAAAAATTTTATGGAAACATCAGTATCCATGTAAAAAAGCAGATGATTATTTTCAAGGAGGATCCAGGGCAACCCCAACCGTTTTCGAAGACAGAGTATTTATTCAGAGTCATGAAGGTGATGTTTATTCTCTAGATTTGGAAACAGGAAAAATTTTGTGGAGCCTTAATGTGGTAAAGGATCTGCAGGGAGAGCGCCCTTCATGGGGGTTTGCTGGTGCCCCACTTCTGCTTGATGGGAAGATGATTCTTCAGACCGGAGGCGAAAAAGGATCTTTGGCTGCCCTAAATTCATCGAATGGAAAGGTGATTTGGCAAAGAGGTTCTGATGGGGCAGGGTATGCTTCCCCATTTCAAAGGGGATCAAATCCCAATGAAATTGTTGTCTTTAATCAATTTGGTTTGGCTCTGCATCGTTTGTCAGATGGCTTAGAGCTCACTAAATATCAACATAAAACGCGATATGGAATTAATGCAGCTCAACCTTTGGAGTATAAAAACTCCTTCTTAATATCGAGTGCCTACGGAAAAGGGGCAGCTTTTGTAAAAACGGATAATAATCAAATGAGCTCCCAATGGGAATCCGAATCTATTTCCTCTCAAATGGCTAGTCTTGTGCGCCAAGGAAAGTATGCATTTGGAATTCATGGACAGGCTGGAACCCGAGCGAGGCAAGCGACCTTATTTTGTTTAGAAATTGAAACGGGAATGAAGAAGTGGGAAAAGAAAGGCTTTGGGGTAGGGACTCTAATTCTTGTGAACCAAACTCTTGTTATCCTAAGTGACGAGGGGGCACTTACTCTTGCGAATGCCACCCATGAAAAATTCGAGGAATTCGAAAGCTTTCAGGTATTGCCTGGAAAACATAACTGGACGCCACCTACATATGCAAACGGAAGAATGCATTGTCGAGGTAGTCAGGGTCGCTGGGTTTGCTTAGCAATGGGAAAAGAGGATTAATCACTATGGTTCAAAAAAGAACTCAATCGAGATAAGAGCGATTTAAAATCTTCTTTTTCTGATGGTTTCAGCACAGCTAGAACTTTACTTTCCAAACTTTTTGCAATCGGCTTGGATTCGTGAAATTTAGATTCCCCAAGTTTGGTTAATTTTAAGACTTTTTGCCTCCTATCTGACGCTAAATTAGATCGGCAAATCAAATTTGCTTTTTCCATTCGCAATGTCAGTCCCGAAATATTGTTTGCATCAGTAAACATCAACTTGGCTAAGTCAGATTGATTTATTTGAAAAGACTGCTTTTCATAAAGCCATCTCAAAACAATGTATTGATCGGGAGTAATTCCTAAGGGTTGAAGTCTCTTTTGTAATGCGGAATTCAGCTTGATCCAACAATTTCGTAATAATGGGGGTAGTCGCTGTTCCTGTAAGCCCTGCATAAAAAAATTAAAAAAGAAAAAGAAGCATGTTTGACAAAATACTACGTACAAGTACTAACTTTAATTTGCAATTTTAATAACCACCCACTGTTTTTTTATGAGATTGTTTCCCTTTAACTTTTTTTGCTCCATAGTTGGAGTCGCTTTTTTGCAGTCGTGTAAGCCAATCGAACCAAGCCTTGGTTCTGAAATTTTAGTAAATCATGCAGATTGGCTTTACTGGAGAGGTTCGGTAGGTACTGGAGTTTCGACCCAGACAGGCTTGCCTAAGGATTTAAATGCGAGCCTTTTATGGACTCATGAGATTCAAGGAGGAGGCGTCCCGGTTATTGCAGGAGGTAGAGCTTATCAATTTGGTTATTATGGAGTGGAAGATGAATTGCAGGAGGCTTTGGTTTGTTTCGACGCTAAAAATGGAGAAATTCTATGGGATCGCAGGCATAGTGATTTCATCAGCGATATTGTTTATAATCGCTATGGAGTAGGAGCTGCGTGTGTCGATCAAACTACGGGAAATGTATTCTTTCAAACGAGCCCAGGTCTGCTGATTGGTTACGACTCACAAGGGAAGAAGCTTTGGGAGAGATCATTAATGGAGGAGTTCGCTCGATTAACTTTTCCAAATGGCAGAACGGGGGGTCCGTGTGTGGATGAAAATTTGGTTATTATTCATGCCATCACTGCAAATTGGGGTAAACAAGGACCTGCTCGTGACCGCTTTTATGCCTTTGATAAGACCAGCGGAGATTTAGTCTGGTCATCCACACCAGGTGTAACCCCCAAAGACAGTTCTTTTTCCCCTCTTATTTTCGAAAATTTACCGGATGGGAGAAGGGTTTTTTACAGTGGCACAGGATGTGGTAACATTGTTTGCATTGATGCCAGAACCGGACAACCACTCTGGCGCTTTCAGATGTCACATGGTGGCGTTAATTCAGGAGTGGTTCTGCACAAAGATAAAGTGGTTGCAATTCATGGGAAAGAAAATTTGGACAGCAGTGTAATTGGAAGGATGGTCGCTATCAAAAAGCCGTCCAACCTTCCAGTAGTGGGGGAAGAATTACTTATTTTAGGAAAAGAGGACGAGGCGTGGAGAAATTCTTCGATGGAAGCATTTACCAGCAGTCCTGTCTACAAGAATGGAAGAATTTATACGACCATCAAGCGGGGTGAATTAGTTTGTATGGATGCAGATACTGGAGAAGAACATTGGGTTTTGAAACTTGCTCCTGATCAAGTTCATGCATCTCCTACTTGGGCGGAAGGAAAATTATATGTACCTATGTTTGATGGCAAAGTCTTTATCGTGGTGGATAAGGGCGATACTGGTGAAGTAATCAGTGAAATGGATCTGGGTTCTGCTTGCCTTGCAGCTCCCTCAGTTGCCCATGGTAGAGTTTTTATCCAAACCAAACGAAAACTTTTCTGTTTCGGTTCCGCAGATGTGGCACCCCCGTTTGTGGCAAAGCCCTCTTCCGTAGTTGAAGGAACGGGCCCTATTATTTCCCTCCAAGTAGTGCCTGCAGAATTTGCACTTAAGTCGGGGGACACACAAGCGTTCCAAGTGTACGGGTTGGATAAGTCAGGTAATCGAGTCAAACAGATTAAAGAGGATATGATTTGGGAAAAATGGATCCCAGAAAGTGCAAAAGTAAAATCTGAAGTGGATGCGTACATCAGTGCTAGTGGCATTTTGAGTGCGGAGAGAGGGGCTAAACTTTCTGCCGGTGCCTTGCGGGTGAAAGTTGGAGATTTATACGGTGTAACCAGGGGGAGAATTTTACAGGATTTACCTTATGAGGAGAACTTTGAAGAAAACTTTAAGCTGGTTCATGAGAGTTCAGATGGAATTCAGTTTTCTTATCCTCCCTTATCCTGGTTGGGAGCAAGGATGCGCTGGCAAGTACAAGTAGCAGATGGAAATCATGTGGTCGGCAATACCCTAGACCGGGTTTTATTCCAACGAGCTATAAACTTTATTGGGCATAAGGATATGAGTAATTACACCATGTCTGCAGAGGTAATGACGGACGGAGACCGACGAATAAAGTCAAATGTTGGCTTGATCAACCAACGCTATATTTTCGTTCTTGTTGGAAACAGTCAAAAACTCGAAGTGGTCTCCAATTTTGACCGCTTTCGGCATGCTGTTCCCTTCTCAATTAAGACTAAAACCTGGTATTGTTTGAAAACACGGGTTGATATCATGGAGAATGGAACCGGGCTAATTCGCGCCAAAGCTTGGCCAAGAGAAGGTAAGGAACCAGAAGCTTGGACCCTGGAAGTTCCTCATCAAGTTCCCCATTTGCATGGTTCTCCCGGACTATATGCAATGTCGCCACAGAGTAAGAAAAAAGTATACTTGGATAATGTAAAAATTATTTACAACCCCTAATTTAGTAATCGAATCGATATGAAAAAAATCAATATTTTAACCACTGCTTTTTTAACTTTTGGGTTCGCACCTGCCTCCTTTGCTTCCGATTGGCCGGTTTGGGGAGGGAATGGTTCCAGAAATATGATATCTCAAGAAAAGGAAGTCGTGATGGATTTCAATCCCGGAGAAATGGATGACAATGAAAAAGTGGATCTTTCCACTACCCAGAATGTAAAGTGGGTGGCAAAACTGGGCTCTCAAGCCTATGGGAATGTGACCATTGGAAATGGTTGTGTTTTTGTAGGTACCAATAACGAATCACCCAGAGACCCAAAGAAAAAAGGCGACCGGGGTGTGGTTCTTTGTCTTGATGAAAAGACCGGGGAACTCAAATGGCAACTGGTTATCCCAAAACTGGGTGCTGGAAAAGTGAGTGACTGGGAATATATCGGGGTTTGTTCTTCTCCGGCAATCGACGGGGATAAAGTATATGTCGTGACCAATCGATGTGAGGTGGTTTGCCTAGATATTCATGGACTTACCAATGGAAATGACGGTCCCTACAAACAAGAGGCTGAATATGTTAAGCCCAAGGGCATGCAGGATCCTCTGGACGAAAAAATGGATGCGGATATACTTTGGATGTATGATATGAGAGACGAACTTGGAGTCTTTCCCCATAATGTAACCAGTTCGTCCGCATTGATCGTTGGGAATCGAGTTTATGTAGCCACATCCAATGGAGTGGATTGGTCACATACCAATATTCCAAGTCCTTTATCTCCTAGTTGGATTGCTTTGGACAAAAATACCGGGGAGCTTTTGGGAGAAGATGGATCGGGTGCCAGTGAAAATGCTCTACATGCCGCATGGTCCTCCCTGACTTATGGAAAAGTAGAGGGTGAAGAGATTCTAGTCTGGGGTGGAACCGACGGCTTCTGTTATGGTTACCCAACGGAAACCAAAGCGGATGAAGATGGGTACGAGTTATTCATACCCAAATGGAAAGTGGACTGCAATGAGCCTCATTATCGAATCGATAAGAGTGGCAAGAAGGTACCTTATGCAACCCCACCTGGTCCCAGTGAGTTAATTGGGACTCCAGTGCTTTATGATGAGAAGATCTATGTTGCGATCGGACAAGATCCTGAACATGGGGACGGAGTGGGTCGACTCTCATGCATTGATTTGAAGAGCGGCAATGTACTTTGGAAATACACTGAAGCTGGACGCACGATTTCGACCGTTTCCGTAATGGATGACTTGGTCTACCTAGCAGAATATGCTGGAATTATTCACTGCTTGGACGCTCAAACTGGAAAAGTGTATTGGACTTATGATTCCTTCAGCCGAATTTGGGGATCCACCCTGGTTGCAGCGGGTAAATTATTGTTAGGAAATGAGGATGGCGATCTATTGATTCTCGATCATGGAAAAAAAGAACCAGAGGTGAAAACGGTCAACATGGGGGCTCCGGTCTATAGCTCCCCGGTGGTTGCGAACGGTACCCTCTATGTTGCTACTCAGACTCACCTCTACGCAATTGGAAAATAATACTCATATAGAAAGTTATGGGCAAGTTACTGGTATGGTCTTTATTCGTCTTGATGTTTTTTCTACATCAAGATTTTTGGTGGTGGGAGGAGTCTTTTTTGGTGTTTGGCTTTTTACCCATTGGCTTGGCTTATCACGCTGGATTTTCACTGGCTTGCTCGGTTCTTGGTTGGTTGGCCATCCAATATGCTTGGCCCGAAGAACTTGAGAAGTTTGCAGATTCCGACGACAAATCTTCCCATCCATAATTTCTTATTCTAGAAATCATGACCACCTTAATTGTCATTCTCTGCTATCTCCTGCTCCTTTTATCTCTGGGCTTTTTCAGTAACCGCTTGTTTAGGGGAACGAGTAAAGACTACTTTGTAGCCAGCCACAGCATTGGCCCTTTTTTACTGCTCATGAGTGTTTTTGGTACCACTATGACTGCATTCGCCTTGGTTGGTTCAACTGGTAAATCCTTTGAGCGTGGCGTTGGAACTTATGGCTTAATGGCGTCCATCAGTGGGTTGGTACATGCGGCCATTTTCTTTCTGGTTGGTATTCGACTTTGGGCTTTTGGTAAGAAATATGGTTATATTACCCAAATTCAGTTTTTTAGAGCTCGGTTTGAATCGAATGGATTGGGATATCTTCTTTTTCCTATTCTGGTACTCTTAGTGGTTCCTTACTTATTGATTGGAATTATTGGAGCAGGGAAGGTTATTGAACCAGTTACTGCAGGAGCATTCCCCCTTTTATTTACTGACCCAAGCGCACCACCTTGGTTAGGTGGCATCCCACCTTGGTTAACTGGGTTAGTGGTATCATTGGTTGTGCTAACCTATGTCTTTATGGGAGGCTCTCGCGGTGCTGCTTATGCCAACACTTTACAAACCATTGTCTTTATGATCATGGGGCTGGTTGCCTTTGTATTTATCATTGATGGATTGGGCGGTTTGGAGAAAGCGGGAAAAGTTCCTATTCGGGTGAATGAAAGCGGCCTGGTCGTTCAGGATTTTAAGTTCGACAAGGAAAAGGATCAACTTTTGGAGAATGAAACTCCTAAAGTTGTTGGGAAGGTGCTGGATTCCGAAAACTCAAACCTTACAGATCAACAACCCCATTTTTGGCGGGAGCCCACAACCGTTGAATTTAAGAAAAAAAATCCAAAAACCGGGGAACTTATACCTTTTGAGCGAGAGCTTGGGTTTGCATTTCTTACTTTTGTTACCTACTTATTCATTCCTCTGAGTGTTGGTATGTTCCCCCATCTCTTTCAACATTGGCTCACTGCTAAAAGCGCCAAGTCTTTTAAACTTACGGTGATTGCCCATCCATTGTGCATTATGATTGTTTGGGTGCCCTGTGTATTAGTTGGGGCTTGGGCGAGCGGGGTCTTGCCCCCGGGTATTCCTCCCCCTGCAGTGCTTTCAGCAATGCTCAACTTATTGGTGGGAGATCCGGTACTTACGGGTTTGCTAACCGCAGGAGTTTTGGCTGCGATTATGTCTTCCCTAGACTCCCAGTTTCTTTGTTTGGGAACGATTTTCACCAATGACATCGTGGTGCATCGAGCAGGACAAAATAAATTTACAGATAAGCAAATTATTCTCATTGCCCGCGTTTTTATCGTTGTAATCGTGGCCTTGACCTATGCCTTGGCAATGCTGGCAAAGGACGCAAATGTTTTCGACTTAGCCATTTGGTGCTTTAGTGGATTCTCTGCCCTTTTCCCAGTTGTTTTTGCCGCACTTTATTGGAAGCGTGCCACGAAACAGGGTGCGGTTGCCAGCATCCTAGCAGCGGTTGTGACCTGGATGTATTACTTTCATTTATCCGGGTACGGAGGTGAATACTTCGTGGGTTCCGGGATCGTTCCAGCGGCCATATGTTTTGGGGCGTCGTCGGTCGCAATGATTGTTGTTTCTTTAGTCACTTCCCCTCCGTCTCTTAAGACATTGGGGAAATTCTTCCCTGAAATTGATTCCACCAGCTGAACTTTATCTAGAGCTCAAGCGTTATATCCTAATAAGAATCTTTTATTAAGATTTCCAACTTACCCATAAAAAATGGCAAACGAAACTGAAATTCAAGAAGCAGCAATTGCACTGGATGCCCATGTTGCAGAAATTATAAATTGGCACTTTTCCCACGAAACCGGGTGTTCCTTCTGGCTCGATTGGGCAAAAGAGCAGGATTGGAATCCCCTTGAAGAGGTGAAAACTTTTGACGACTTGTGTCAAAAATTTCCCAACTTTCAAGACGAATGGCTGCGTGATTTACCCAACAAAGTTTGGGTACCTCAAGCTTATAAGAATCGTCCCTTTAATATTTTTGAAACGGGTGGAACTACGGGTATGCCCAAGCAACGTATAGGCTGGGATGATTTTAGGGAAGATTACACGGCATTTTCGGAAACCTTGAGCGATGAATGCTTTCCCAAGAACCATTATTGGATGATGGTGGGCCCCACTGGCCCAAGGCGCCTTCGGCTTGCCATTGAGCATTTGGCTAATGAGCGAGGATGTTCCTGTTACTTTGTTGACCTCGATCCGCGCTGGGTGAAAAGGCTGATTGCCAACCATCAATTTGATCAGGCTCGGGCCTACATGGATCATGTCGTAGACCAAGCTCTAACCATTTTAAAGCATCGCGAAGTCAGTGCTCTATTTACAACCCCGAAATTGTTAGAAGCTCTTGCGGAACGGAAGGATTTAGTAAGAGCAGGAATTAAAGGCGTTTTCTGTGGAGGCACTACCATGGATAAACAATACGCCCGATTCTTGGTAGAGGAAGTTTGTGAAGGTGGAAAGATCGGATTTGTTCCTACCTACGGAAATACTTTGATGGGTCTTGCCAGGCACCATCCAATCAGTGCAGAAAATGATTACTCGATTGCATACTACGCACCCCAACCCCGTGCGGCACTACGGGTGATCAATCCCGAAACCAATCAGGCTGTGGATTATGGCACTTGGGGCAGGGTAGAGCTCACCACCTTAACCAAAGAATTTTTCATGCCACGATTTTTAGAACGCGATGAAGCCCTTAGGCGAAAACCCTGGAGCGAAGCACCATGGGACGGGGTCGCAGAAGTTCGTCCATTTGGGGCGATGGAAAAGAAAATAGTAGAAGGAGTTTATTAATTATGAGTATTCCACATATTCCATGTTTACGGTTTGGTGTTCCATACCGCAGTTTAAACGATTCCGCAGTCAAGGACTACCGGGATGGAACCACGAAGGCTACGCTAAGCCAAGTGAATGCAGGCGTGATCAGGCGAGACCTAAAATCTATGGGTCAAGCCAGGGATGCACTCCGCAAATTTTCCACCCGTGAGTTAATTGAAATCAGTGCCAAAGCGGGTGAATTATTTCTCAAGGAGGATTTATCAATCGGAGAAGGGGGCATGATGCAATCTGCACAAGAATACATGGAGACCCTCTCTGCCACGAGCGGTTTGCCACATGTAATGGTGCAAAGAAATATGGATAAAATTCATTATGCTTTGACTCATGTAGACCTAATCCTGAACGGACTTACCCGTGGCATTGATCTTTCTATCCTTGATCAGGGATATGGTGAGCATGGAGGTTCCCCAGTCTGCTTTTTCCCGACCACCGAAGCTCTTGGTTTGGTAATGCCAAGCAATTCACCAGCGGTTAATTCTCTTTGGCTTCCCTCAATTGCCTTAAAGATACCCATTGTTATGAAGCCGGGGCGGGAAGAGCCATGGACTCCTTATCGTCTAATCCAAGCCTTTATTGCCGCTGGTTGCCCCAAAGAAGCTTTTGGATTTTATTCCACCGATCATGAGGGTGCGGGAGATATTTTAAAACATTGTGGCAGGGCTCTAATATTTGGTGACAAATCCACAACCGATTTGTATGCGGGAGATCCTGGAGTTCAAGTCCATGGCCCAGGTTTCAGTAAGATTTTAATTGGCGATGACGAGATCGAAAACTGGGAAGCGTATCTGGATGTTATGGTATCTTCCATTTCTGATAATGGGGGCAGAAGTTGCGTTAATGCTTCCGCTGTGATTGTACCTAAGTATGCAAAAGAAATTGCAGATGCCCTCGGAAAAAGACTGGGCCCTCTGAAGCCTCTTCCCGTGGATGACCCCAATGCAGTCCTCTCTGGGTTTGCTAATCCCAAGATGGGTGAGTGGATTGATTCCACACTTGAAGCTGATTTTTCCGAAAAGGGAGCGTTGGACGCCACCGCTCCCTACCGCGATGGTACCCGCCTCTTACAAGCAGAAGGAGGTACTTATTTGCGTCCTACCATCGCATATTGTGAGTCCATGGATCATCCCCTAGCGAACCGAGAGTTCTTATGTCCATACGCCAGTGTCGTGGAAGTAGACCAAAATCGGATGCTTTCTGCGATTGGGCCAACCCTTGTAGTTACTGCAATTACCAAAGACGCAAGCTTTAAGAACCAATTGCTTGGAGCCAGCAATATAGAACGCTTAAACATTGGACCGATCTCAACCATGAAAATTTCCTGGGACCAACCCCATGAAGGTAATATGTTTGAATTCCTTTACAAACGTCGTTCCATCGGAATGGCGGCCTGAGGAAATCACCCCAAGTAAAAGATGGAATTCTCAGCCTCGGCGGCCTCGGCCGGTCTTCCTTTTTTTGCTGAAAGTGATGAATCTACTCAGGAAATAATTTTTGACCCGCATTCCATTTTACAGCTTGGCCAAAAGGCAAAGGCTCTTGGTAGCCGTGCCTTGTTGGTCACAGACACGGGCTTGACCCAAGCGGGGCATTCTCAAAAGGTTCATGAAAACCTTACGGATTGCGGGGTAGACACCATCCTCTACGACCGATCCATTGAAAATCCCACGGACTCCAGTGTTCGGGCATGTGCTGAATTTGCCCGATCTTCCGAGGTAGATCTGATCATTGGTCTCGGTGGAGGAAGTTCGATGGATACCGCAAAGGGGTGTAATTTTATTCTTACCAATGGTGGAAAAATGGCAGACTATTGGGGCGTTGGTAAGGCGAGTAAACCGATGCTTCCCCTGATTGCCATTCCCACCACTTCTGGAACAGGGAGTGAATGTCAGTCCTTTGCATTGATTTCAGATGATCAGACTCATATGAAAATGGCTTGCGGTGATTCAAAGGCTCTTCCATGCCTCACCATACTTGATCCTGCCCTTACTCTTTCTCAACCCCATCGGGTAACGGCCTGCACTGGAATTGATGCCTTGTCTCATGCCTTGGAGTCTGCCGTTACTCTGAAAAGAAATAAAGACTCCTTCAGGCACTCAAGCATTGCCCTTCAACTCATTGAAAAAAATTTACCTCTGGTATTTACGGACCCGGACAATATGGATGCACGGGGCGAGGTACTTTTAGGTGCATCCCATGCAGGGGCAGCGATTGAGAGAAGTATGCTTGGCGCAGCCCACTCCATGGCAAATCCTCTAACTGCCCATAAGGGAATTGTTCATGGAATTGCGGTAGGTTTATCCTTACCGGTTGTAATGGCATACAATGCCGAACAGCCCGAAGTCTGCTCGGTTTATGCAGAACTGTCTCGAGCGATCCAACTTGCTTCCAGGGAAGCTACCGATTCGGAGGCTGCCCAATTGCTGATTCAACGAGTACATGAGTTGTTGAAATTAGCCGAATTTCCAAAATCTCTTTATGATCTTGGTTTTTCCACTTCCGACCTTCCCATTTTATCCAAAGATGCATCTAAACAATGGACCGCCACTTTTAACCCTCGACCAATGGATGCCTCCATATTCCAAAATCTTTATGCACAGCTTTTAAGCGCAAGCACTTGCGATTTGGGATCAAATGAATGAGAGTTGTTTTATGCATGTAGCCTTCCAAATTGGTTTATTCTGGAGCTTACTTTTTGGGGTCACCCATGGCTTGCATTCATCGGCAGAAGAATCCAAAACGGATCAAGGTAATGAATGGCCCCACCATCGGGGAGATCCAGCCCTCCAAGGATTATCCAATGCTACCCTGGGGAATCAAATTTCATTACAATGGGTATTTAAAACCGGAGAATTTTTGAAGTCCTCCGTGGTGGTATCCAATGGACTTGCTTTTGTCGGATCTGATCTTGGGGTGCTGCATGCAATCAATCTACAAAGTGGAAAAGAAAAGTGGAACTTCAAGACTGATATGGCCATTGAAGCACCCCCATTAGTGCACAATGAAATGGTTTACATTGGTTCCACCGATGGTTTCTTATACGCCCTTCAGGCGGATTCCGGAAAACTGGTCTGGAAGTATGAAACCGATGGGGAAATTATGGGAGCTGCGAACTACGCGGTCCGACCCAAAACAAAAGATGAGGTAATCGTAGTCGGAAGTTATGACAATTTCGTCCATTGCATGAATGCCAAGACAGGCAAAAAGATCTGGAAGTTTGAAACCCAGAATTATGTAAATGGAGTACCTACGATATTTGATCAAAGCTATGTTGTTTTCGGAGGTTGTGACTCCATGCTCTATATCATCGGAATGGAAGATGGAAAAGCAGTACGGTCGGTGGAAGTAGAGGCTCCGATTGCCGCTTCCGTCGCAGTTTCGGATGGGGTGGGGTATGTTGGAAATATGGACCGTTCGGTTATGGCATTCGACCTTACAACCGGATCCCAAGTGTGGAGTTATAAGCAAAGAAGTTTTCCCTATTTCTCCTCGCCAGCCGTGAATAAAGACACCGTCTTCATTGGTGGCCGTGACAAGGGGCTTCATGCCATCGATCGAATTACGGGGAAACAAAAATGGAGGTTTGCAGCAAGAGGGAGAGTGGATAGTTCTCCGGTACTCGCGAGAGATACATTAGTGTTTGGTTCAATGGATGGAAAATTGTATTTACTATCGGCACAAACGGGGAAACAAATTACCTCCTATGAAATTGGAGAATCTATTTCCTCCACTCCTGCCATTACCAAAGATAAAATTATCGTTGGTTGTGAAGATGGAAAAGTTTATGCCTTTCAAGTGGAAAGCAAGCGTTAATGCAGGAAACCGAAATCAAACCAGATCGGCACACCAAGGAAAAAACCAAGGTTGGAAACTATTTTGTGTCCAATTATCCTCCCTTTTCATTTTGGAAGGAGGATGATATTCCATGTGTTGAAAGCATGTTGAACAGCCCAACCCCGGGAACCGAACCTCTCGGAATTTATTATCATGTTCCCTTTTGCCGAAAGCGTTGTCATTTTTGTTATTTCCGAGTCTACACCGACAAAAATTCAAAAGATGTAAGAAGGTACCTATCGGCAACGATGAAAGAGTTGAAACAGTATGCCGATGCTCCCTATTTTAAAGACCGTAAACCAAAATTTGTTTATTTTGGCGGGGGAACCCCATCTTATCTTTCTGCCCAACAGCTTGCTGAATTAACCGACCAGATGAAAGCAATCATACCTTGGGATGAAGCCGAGGAAGTAACCTTTGAATGCGAACCTGGAACCCTTACCGAGAAAAAGTTGGAGGCGATTAAGAACTTTGGCGTTACCCGCCTGAGCCTGGGAGTTGAAAATTTTGATGACCATATTTTAGAAACCAATGGCCGGGCTCATCGTTCCGAAAAAGTTTACACTGCCTATGAATTGGCCCGCAAAATTGGTTTCGAGAATATAAACATTGATCTGATTGCGGGAATGCTGGAAGAAACCGATGAGAATTGGTCGGAATGTATCGACCGCACTCTGGAGTTGGAACCTGACTGTGTGACGATTTATCAGATGGAAGTTCCCTTTAATACAACCATTTATAAGAATATGAAGGAAGCAGGCCGATTGTCCGCACCAGTTGCGGATTGGCCCCAAAAACGCCAGTGGGTTACCGAAGCATTTTCGCGCCTAGAGGAAGCGGGCTATTCGATTACAAGTACCTGCACGGCGGTAAAAAATCCTGAAACTACCAAGTTTGTATACCGGGATCGTTTATGGTCCGGGGCAGATATGATTGCCCTTGGGGTTGCATCCTTTGGGCATTTGGGCGGAATTCATTATCAAAATTTGACCCACTTCGATCAGTATTGTGAGGCAATGGAAAATTCCACCCCCGTGATCCGGAGGGCACTGATGACCACCGAAGAGGAAAGATTCATAAGGGAATTTATTTTGCAGTGGAAATTAGGAAAAGTGAATCGTGAATACTTTGAAAAAAAGTTCGATGTCGACCTGGAAGAACGCTACGGAAAGCTTTTTCAGAACTGGAAAGAAATGGGTGATTTAATCAAGGATGGAGATGAATATGGATTATCACGGGATGCCCTGCTCCGAGTGGATTCAAAATTACACGATCTCTTTCTACCCCAACATCAAGACTCTCGTTACGTTTAAACCATGCCTCATTTTCCAGATCTTTTATATCCGCTCAGTATGATGCGTATGGCTCGTAAACTTCCCAAGTTGAGTTTTGCAGAACTTGACCCGGATCAGATTCCTGAACCTTACCAAAGCTTGCTGGTACATGATGGCGACATGACCTCTCGCTTGGAAGCCTACCATGAATCTAAGCTTGTAGTCTCTTCTCTTCGGTCATCCAGTGATGGGAAATTCTATTTTCGTGAAGTTTTGCTTAAGACTCAAGAGAATGATCTTGCGGTTGAATATGGAGCGATTGAAATCGCTCTCCAACATTTACCGGATGAATTATGCCCATTGGTCGTGGAAGCCAGACAGCCACTGGGGGGATTATTAAATGAGCATCGTATTCCATATTCCAGTGCTCCTCGGGCATTTTTAAAAGTCTCTCCAGATGGCCCCATTGTCGAAGCTTTTGGTGATATAGAATCTGATGAACTATTTGGTCGCAGTAATGAAATTACTGGTTTTAATGGAGATGTTATTGCCAGAATAGTTGAAATTTTACCTCCGCTCGATGAGAATTGAGCTTGAGAACTAGCACATTGAATATTGAATGAATAATTTATGATATCTCAAAAATCCAATTATGATGCCATTGTTGTGGGCGGAGGTCCTGCAGGATCTTCCACCGCTGCTTTACTTGCCGAAAAAGGACATGATGTTCTGGTTGTTGAAAAAGAAAAATTTCCCCGCTACCATGTGGGAGAATCTTTAATGCCTTTTTGTTACTTCCCGCTCGAGAAACTTGGTTTGATTGAAAACTTGATGGAGTCAGCGAACCCACGAAAATATTGTGTTCAGTTCGTCCGGGAAGATGGCTTCCTTTCACAACCCTTTTATTTCTTTCAGCACTTCGATCATCCCTCCTCCACCACCTGGCAAGTATGGAGATCTGAATTTGATAAGATGATCATGGATAAAGCCCGGGAGAATGGTGCCCAAGTGATGGAAGAGACCAAGGCCAAGAACTTGATCAAATCTTCTGATAACAGAGTGGAAGGGATCAAAGTGGTTTCAAAGAATCTGGGTGAACTGGAACTTCGTGCACCTATTGTAGTGGATGCATCCGGTCGGGATTGTTTTGCCGCTCACAAGGAGAAGTGGAAAGTACGGGATCCGGAACTTAATAAAATTGCTCTCTGGACTTACTACAAAAATGCCAAAAGAGATCCGGGACTGGATGAAGGTGCAACCACAGTTGCCTACCTACCGGATAAAGGCTGGTTTTGGTACATTCCACTCAGTGGAGATATGGTGAGTGTGGGCATCGTGGCCGAGCGAGATTACTTGTTTAATGGCTCCACTCGAGATCATGCCGAAATTTTCCAACGTGAAGTGCAGAACAATCAATGGATTAAGGAACATTTGGCAGAGGGGGAACAGACTGGAGAGTACCGGACCACGGGTGAATACTCCTACCGAAATAAATACTGTGCGGTCGATGGTCTTGTGCTTGCTGGTGATGCTCTCGGCTTTTTAGATCCAGTGTTTTCATCCGGTGTTTTTCTAGCTCTCAAAAGTGGAGCGCTGCTTGCTGATGAAATTGGCCAAGCCCTACAAACTGGTAACCCCATTACCTCCAACAGTTTTGAAAATTACGGAAAACGGATGCAGTCTTCGATCGAAACGATGCGAAAGATTGTCTATGCATTCTACGATCCAGACTTCAGCTTTGGCGACTTGGTAAAGCGTGGAGATCATCTCCGGTCTGCATTGACCGATTGCTTGATTGGAAATGTGGATGACCAAGACTTTCAGGAGCTTTTTGATTCTATGGCTGACCTTGCCAAGTTACCAGAACCGGTCGAGCATGGTCTAGCGCAAGCTTCTTCGTGAAGCTTGCTTTTTTAACGCCCGGTACGGGCAATTATTACTGTGGAGTCTGCATGCGGGACAATTCGCTTGCCCGTCAACTCATAGCCAATGGGCACGAGGTTACTATATTGCCTACTTATCTACCTCACTTTTTGGATGAGGAACCTGCCGGTGGTGAACAGGAAATTTTTTTTGGAGGGATTAATGTGTACTTGCAGCATAAGTTTTCCCTTTTTCGAAAAACACCTGCTTGGATCGATAAGGCCTTTGATAGTAAGTGGTTGTTGAAGAAAGCTGCGGCCCGAAGTGGAATGACATCCAGTAAAGACTTGGGTGAAATTACCCTGTCCACCTTCCGTGGGGAAGACGGACCCTTGCTCAAGGAGGTAAATAAAGTGGTTCAGTGGTTCAAGGAACATGGTACTCCCGATGTCATTCTGCTTTCCACGATCATGCTTGCGGCCATTGGGAAAGTATTAAAGCGCGAATTGAAGATTCCCGTGCTCGGCTTCCTCCAAGGCGAGGATGCCTTTTTGGACTCCTTGCTGCCCCAATACCGTACGGAAGCATGGAGGCTGTTGAGTAATGATATTGTCGAGCTTGATGGCTGTATTGCACCCAGTAAATATTTTGGAAACCTCATGGCAGATCGGCTCAACATTTCTCAAAACGATGTCCTTTACCACCCCAATGGAATCACTCTGGATGGTTTTGAACCTCTTTTAGAATCTCAAAAGACTCCGGCATTAGGGTACTTGGCTCGCTTATGTCCCCTGAAGGGATTGGACTTGCTTGTGGATTCTTTTATCGAGTTAAAAGAATTGGAAAATTTATCTGACTTACGACTGGAAATTGCGGGTGGAATGACAGCGGAAGATGAACCGTTTGTTGAAGAACAAAGAAGAAAATTAATCCAGGCAGGACTGGAAGATTCTTTTTCCATCCGGCCGAATATAACCCGTGAACAAAAACTTGATTTTCTTAGGAACTTGACAATTTTCTCGGTACCTGCCCGTTATCCTGAAGCCTTTGGACTTTATGTGGTCGAGGCCATGGCGGCGGGAGTACCTGTAGTCTTACCCAACGCTGGCTCCTTTCCGGAACTCGTAAATATAACCCAGGGTGGTTGTGTTTATGACTCCGATAAGAATGGCACCTTAACCGATGCCTTGGAAGATGTATTGAGCGACCCGATGAAAGCAAAAAAAATGGGCTTACAGGGTCACCGTGCGGTATCAGAAAATTTTGCCAATGAAAAATTGGCAGTCGCCTTGACTGATCAATTACTTTTTCCTCTTCCAGTTTCCAAATCCTGAACCAAACCTTTATGACCACCGAATTTTCCATCACTCGACGCGTTGAATTTAGCGAGACCGACTTAGCTGGTATTATGCACTTTACCAATTTTTATCGTTGGATGGAGATTTGCGAACATGAATTCCTGCGTAGCCTTGGGCTGTCCGTGGACATGGAAGATGAAAACGGCCGCTTTGGCTGGCCTAGGGTCAAGACTTCCTGCCGCTTTAAACGCCCCTTGCGCTTTGAGGAAGAAGTGGAAGTGAAATTAATTATCACCGAAATCCGAGACCGATCGGTTTCCTACGCCTTTCAATTTTGGAAGGAAGAACATGGAAATCGAGTAAAAGCGGCGGTTGGGGAAGTGGTGGCTGCGTGTGTTCGATTTGATCCTGCGAAGGAAAGCATGACTCCAATTATGATTCCCGAGGTGGTGACCTCGAAAATCTCGATGTAAGCTTTCCCTTGTCCTTGCTGACCGAATTCTATTTTCAAATTTCTGGCCTTCTCTATAAGCAAACTTATTTTTAAAGGTCTATAAATTTGAAAGTTCCACCACCGGAACCCTGATTCGGAAGCAATTAAATTCAACGGATAATTCCTTTATTTATCAACGAACCCAAACTTTTACAGTTACTGAGAAGCCCCAAAATCCCGATGAAGAATACAATTTAGAAGCCTATGATGATTTTAATGGATCCGAATTAAACGGAAGTATGTGGATTACCGCATGGTGGTTGGGAGCACATCATGCTTCCGTGTCGTTAAGATATCTGAAGCTTTCTGGCTCGGGTGTTGTGCATACTCCAGTGAGTTTAAATCCGAGAAGTGCTGATGCCTAGGTAAATAACATGACTCCACAACTGACCATGCACAGCTTACCTGAGGTTAATGCCACTGAAGTTTATGGAATCGAAGCGAAAGTTATGATTCCGGCAAACGCACCGACTTCACCCGGGTTGGCATTGTTGGGTTTTGATTCAATCCAAATGGAACCATGCGTTCGGTCGGTATAGAACTTGGATATTGGGGTTCAGGGATCCGGGTTGCAATTTGGATATGAAAATGAACCCCCACCCATTGGAGACGATACTGGAAGCTCTAGCTATGATGGGGCATTGTGAACTTGAGATAAGCTGGGCCTCATTCATGCCCCATCCAAAGGGTATCTCTTGAGTGACGGTGTGGTGGTTCATGAATTTGTTACCCCATACGGCCTAATTGGTATGGCTTCATATCATTCAATGATTGAGGCAATGCGTATGAAGTATTTGTAAATGATGTACGAGTTTATCAAAAGAAGGCATCTCCAAAGGGCTGGATGTGGTCAGACCATTTCCCTTGGGCTTATTCTGATGATGAGGCAAATTGACTTTATTTCGTACTGGCACGAGATAAGTCAGGCCTACCTGGAATGACCTACTGGAATGCGAATAAGCAGGAATGGAATAATTATTTTCCAAACTAGATCAGCAAAGTTCAGCCAATAATGGTCGGTTTTCTTGCTAAATAAGCCCGACAAAAAACCTCAAAAATAAAGCGTTTCCGTTTGCCTGTCAGTGACCATGTGTAGATAGTATTTTCATGCACTATTTACATTATGCACTATTAACTGTCGTGTGCTGGGGTACCTACGGGGTTTGCATGCACATTGGCTCGAGTAATATGGGAGATAAGGAAAACGGGAGAATCATGGCTTTTCTTTGGGTAGGGTTGGCCTACTTCTTGACCGCGGTGGTGGCTCCTTTGATCATCCTGAAATTAAAGGGTGGAAATGTTGCCTTTTGGACCTTTCCTACCAAGGGCTGGCAATGGTCATTAATCGCCGGCACGCTTGGAGCTATTGGTGCTCTCGGAGTTTTATTGGCTTTTGGAAAGATGGCATCCCCTGCCTATGTGCCGGTGATCATGTCGGTCATTTTTGCGGGTGCTCCAATTGTAAATGCGATCGTGAGTACGACTAAGGAAGGAAACTGGCCTCATGTTAAATTGCCCTTCTTATTGGGAATCGCCTTGGCCGCAGTCGGTGGATATCTGGCGACCAAACATGCTCCCAAACCGCCTAAGTCGCCTCCTGCTCCAGAGGTATCGAATTCCTGAGCAGGCAATTTTGCGATGAGCGTCCCAGACGGTGACCTTGAAGTGGCCGAAAGGTGGGAGCGTAAGCGTTGGTCCGGCTTTCGGGAAAATCTGGCAAAGATTGCAGGTTCCAATCCTTTTCAAAAAACGCATTGTACCAGCATAGTATCTTGGAATCAATGGGATGGATTCTCGGATTTAGTCCAGAATTGTCCTTTTACAAGCAAGTCCGATTTAGCTCTAGACCGAAAAGAGAATCCTCCCTATGGGACAAACCTGACCTTCCCGGTTTCTGAATATAAAAAATTTTCTCAAACCAGTGGGACCCTTGGTAAGCCCATGTCCTGGTTGGATACATGTGAAGACTGGCAATGGATGTTGGGAAACTGGAATTATGTGCTGGAGGAGGTCGGTATCGAGAGTGGATCCCGTTGTTCTTTTGCTTTCTCGTTTGGTCCCTTTCTTGGTTTCTGGACTGCTTATGAAGCGGTACAGCAAAAAGATGGTATATGTATTCCAACCGGTGGACAAAGTACGGAACAGCGACTTCAAGGAATTCTTGAACACGGGGCAGAATATTTATTTTGTACCCCGACCTATGCTATGCGGCTTACCTATGCCGCCAAGGAGCTTGGGGTGGATATTACCCAGCATCGACTTCGTTCGATGATTGTGGCTGGAGAAACTGGTGGGAGCTCGTCCCCGTTTCGGGAGAAAATTTCTTCGGCTTGGGGAAATGACCTTAAGGTTCACGATCACTACGGAATGACTGAAGTTGGCCCAGTCGCCTATGAAATTCCTGGGAATCAAGGGGGGTTAAGAATTATTTTAGAAAGTTATTTTCCCGAAGTAATCGGATTGGAAACCGGAGAGGCGGTGAAGGATGGAGAACAAGGCGAGTTGGTTTTGACTACACTTGGTAGGGTAGGTTGTCCGGTTATTCGCTATCGAACCGGTGACCTAGTCAAGGTAAAGCGTGGCAAGGATGGAGCCGGATTACCCACTTTTGATTTAGAAGGTGGAATCTTGGGCCGTACTGATGACATGGTTGTGGTACGGGGGGTAAATTTATATCCATCCTCTGTCGATTCGGTAATTTCAAGTTTTCCAGAAATTTTAGAGTATCAGGTTCGGTTTGAAGAATATGATTCCATGATGGAAGCAAAAATAAGAATTGAATCTTGTGCTCCTATTGCTGAGGACCTTGAGCAAGCCTTACAGGAATCATTTTCCTTACGGATTCCAGTTACTTCAGAAAAGGAAGGAACTTTACCCAGGCATGAAATGAAAGCGAGGCGTTGGATAAAACCCGGCACATAATAAAATAAAAAATAAAATGATTGAAATCTCAAACCTTTCAAAATCTTACCCGTCACCCGACGGTGATGAAGTTGTGGGAGTCTTTTCCGGAGTAAACCTTTCCGTAGAAAAAGGAGCTTCCGTAGCCATTGTCGGGCCATCCGGTTCTGGGAAAAGCACCTTGCTTAATATCATTGGCTTATTGGACAAGGCAACGAAAGGTGAACTTGAGGTTGATCAAAAGAAACTCAATTCTTTTACGGAGCAAGAGATTGCCCATTACCGCAATCAAACCGTTGGCTTTGTTTTTCAATCCCATCACCTCTTGCCATCCTGTACGGTTTTGGAAAATGTTATGATTCCTGCCCTTGCTGGTTTCGGTTCCTTACAAGGAGAAGCTCTTGAAAACCGGGCCACCAACCTCTTGGAAGAAGTGGGTATTGGACATCGTGCGAATCATTTACCGAGTCAAATTTCAGGAGGGGAGAGGCAACGCGTGGCGGTTGCCCGGGCACTGATCAATGAACCCTCTGTTTTACTTGCTGATGAGCCAACTGGAGCACTGGATAAGAAAAACACCGATCATCTCATCGACTTATTGAAGCAATTAAATGAGCAGCGGAAATTGACTCTGCTCATGGTCACTCATTCTCTGGAAGGATCTAGTCAAATGAAGCAATCATATCATTTGAATGAGGGAAGCTTAAAGCAGGAGAGGTAATGAGTCCCTGGAAGTTAATCTTTAAAAACCTCCTCTTTTTTCGGAGGCAAAATACGGGGATTATTTTAGCCGCAACCCTTTGTGGGATTGTTTTGACCGGTTCCTTAACGGTTGGGGATTCGGTTCGTTCGACCTTGCGAACCCTGGCCGAAGTGAGAATAGGAGAGGGGGATTTGGCGATGCTTTCCCCGGATGGATTCTTTCGGGAGGACCTTGCAGAGAGAATAAAAGAAGAGCTCCCGGATGAAGAAAGTGTGGTAGCCCCCATTGTCTTATCCCGGGGGATGCTGACTTCCCCCGATGGAGCCACTCGGGTTTCGAATGTTCAAGTTCTTGGGGTGGATCCAAGGTTTTGGAAATTAGCACCCGATTCAAAACTTGCTCCCACAGGAACCGAGTCGATCGAAAAAGGGTTTTCTAACTGGGGAAGAGAGACCTTTTTTGTCAATGAACGACTGGGTAAGCGCTTAAAAAGTGAAACCGGAAAGAGGTTGATACTGAGAATGGAAGAGCCCAGTCTATTCAGCCGAGATGCACCCCTTTCCGGTGAAAGGGATAGTAAATTTGTTAGCATGAACAAGGAATTCGGGGGTATCATCCCGCCTGGGGGCTTTGGCAATTTTGGACTTCTTGGGAACCAGCGGGAACCCCTGACTTTGTTCGTCTCTTTGTCCGAATTACAGAAGAAACTCTTTCGTTCTTTGGACGAAGCTACCCAGAGTACAAACTTTGCAAATTTCCTCCTCCTCGGAATTCCCGGAAAGAAAGAAATAGATTTGGAAAAGGCGAAGATTGCCATGGACAAATGCTGGACGCTGGAGGATGCAGGAATTGAAATTAAGAAATTACGGGAATCCGATGAGTGGAGCGTTCGAACCAGGCAAGTTTTTCTGTCCGATTCTCTGGCAGCCAAAGCCAAAGAAAAGCAACCCAAGGCCTTGGGTGTATTAACCTATTTGGTCAATGCGATAGAGAAGATCGAGGAAGGAAATAAAAGTTCTTTAATTCCCTATTCCATGATCAGTGGGGTGGTTCCCGACAAAGTTCAATTTCTGAGCAATCAATGGCAAGACCATCATATCGCTTTAAATCAATGGGCCGCAACTGACTTGAATGTTTCGATCGGTGATTCGATTAGGATTAGTTTTTACACGGTCGGGGAAAGAAGAAAATTAATCGAAGCTTCCCGAAGCTTTGAACTGCAAAAAATTCTTCCGATGCCCAAGACCGTACCAGAAGATCAGGAAAGTGATTGGACCCCCCGTTTCCCCGGACTTTCAGATGCAGATTCATGCGGTGAGTGGGATACTGGAATTCCTATTGTGCATGAAGTACGGGTTCGGGATGAAGATTATTGGGATGAATTTCGTGGGAGTCCTAAAGCGTTTGTTTCCCTGAAAGCGGCACAGGAAATGTGGGGAAACCGCTGGGGTTCTTTAACCGGGATAAGGACGAGTAGGAAGAACCTCAGCAGGGAAGAGCTTGGTTCTCAATTACGGCAGAATTTAAAGGCTGAAGATGCAGGTCTGATCATTCAAAGTCTTCGATCGGATGTAAGGGAATCAGTCGAGACTCCGGTTGATTTTGGTCAGCTTTTTATGGGCTTTAGTTTTTTTGTGATTGTAGCGGTTCTTGCGATTACCGGTATGCTCTTCTCTTTCTCGATGCAACAAAGAAATCATCAGGTTGGACTCTTGCGGGCATTGGGTTGGAAGACCGGTAAAATTCGTCTGGTCTTTTGGGGGGAAGGAGCCCTAGCGGCAATCATGGGTTCTTTGCTAGGTGTCTTACTTGCCGCCAGCTATGGCAAACTAATCCTAGACTTATTGAGCGGGGAATGGTCCGGGGCGGTGTCAGGTACAAGTTTTGTTTATGATGCTCGAGTACTTTCCATGGTCATTGGATGTGTAAGTTCTGCAACCATTTGCTTTGTGGCTATGGTGTGGTCGACAAGGAAGCAGATAAAGAAAGAACCAAGAGAGCTTTTAATGTCTGGAAATCAGGGATGGAATCATGGATTATTTGATGACAAGAAAGGAAATAGATACCGCTGGCTTGGATGGATCTGCCTAGTTTTCTCTGTTGGTTTAGCATCAATAGTTGGGCTTTCAAGTGGCATGGCATCGATGACTTTTTTTGGTGCAGGAGCCCTATTTCTGATTGGCGGACTCTTCTTATTTCGGGCTCAGCTCGGAAAATTGATTCACCACAATCACAAACTTTCTGAGATCAAGGAATTGAACCAGAGAAACTTGGGCAGACGGGCAGGTCGTAGTTTGGTTACCGTTGGCTCGATGGCAGCAGGTGCCTTTCTCGTGGTAAGTACTGGTGCCTTTCGTAAAACAGCTCCCCCTTCATCGGAAGAACTTAGATCCGGCATGGGAGGGGTCAGCTTTTGGGGAGAAAGTGCGTCTCCGATTTATGATGATCTCAATGAGGCAGAAGCGATTGAACTTTTTGATTTGAATGAAAGTATTTTAACAAATTCAAAGGTGATCCCATTGCGTTTGCGAGAAGGAGATGATGCCAGTTGCTTGAACCTCAACAAGGCATTACGTCCCAGAATTTATGGGGTCAAACCCAGTGACTTTAGTGGCCGTTTTGAATTTGCCGAAGGGAACTGGGAGTCTCTGAATAAACCCCTAGCCAGCGATGCAGTGCCTGCACTCGTGGATCAAAATACCATGATGTGGGCATTGAAAATGGGGATTGGAGATCGTATCGAATTTCGTGATGGAGATGGGAAGCCTTTTGAAGTTGAATTAGTTGGGAGCTTGAAGGGGTCGATGTTACAGGGTGCCTTGTTTATCAATGAGGAAGACTTCCTCGAGAAGTTCAAACAGCAAGGAGGGTATCGTAGTTTCATGCTCACGGGAAAGTTCAAAGAAGCACGCAATTTAGCATTGCATCTAGAGGACCGAATGTATCAGCACGGGATGGAATTTCGTGAATCCAAGGATCGGTTGATGGAATTGCAAATGGTGGAAAATACTTATCTTTCAATCTTTCAGGGACTGGGTGGATTGGGCATGCTGATTGGAACCTGCGGTCTTGGGCTGGTGGTTGCAAGGAATGTAGTCGAGCGTGGTCCGGAGTTTGGATTATTTGAAGCTCTCGGATTTCAATTCAAGCAGTTGAAAATGCATGCGTTTTTTGAGCATGTCCAGCTTGCATTATGGGGAATCCTGGTAGGTTCTATCGCGGCGGTTCTGGGAATTGCACCAGCTTTGTTTGGAGGAGTCATGGAGAAGCCAAGCCTTGGATTTCTCTGGTTTTTCGTATCGCTTGCCATTCTCGCTTTATTCTGGATTTGGATTGCGATTAATATGACCCTTCGAAGAAGCCAACTTACTTTATTGAAAAATGAATAACGTCCTTTTTAAAACGATTCGACTTTTGAGGTTAGTAAAACAAAACACCATCTTATCCTTATTATGCGTCTTCGCTTGCCAGCATCTCGGTGTAGCAGAAGAAGAACCTGTTTCCGTTGCCAATAATTTGATTAAAGAAATGGGTTCTGGCTGGAACCTTGAGTATCATGAGGATTTTTCGGGTTGTAGGGTTGGGGAAGAACCGGAGAGCTTATTTATCTTGGATGGCCATTATTCCGTGCAAGAGGAGAGCAAGGGTCAAAAATACTTGCAGCTACCTGGAACTCCAATGGGAGACTTTGGTTTGTTATTCGGCCCCCGAATTAAAGACCGAGGATTGGCTTTAAGGTTCTCTTTTTTTGCGACCAAAAAAGGGCGTCGAATGCCATCGATTGCTGCGGGAATTGGTGGGGTTCGGTCTTTACGGCTTCGCCTAAATCCTGCGGCAAGAAGTTTGGTAATCTCACATGATGAAACCATATTGAAACAAGTTCCTTTTGTCTGGAAAGAAGGAATTTGGTGGAATGTTTGTTTTCAAGCCACTCCTACTAGCAAAAATTTAATACGGATGAAGTGCAAGCTCTGGCCCAAGCAGGAGCAAGAACCTAAGGCTTGGTTTTTGGATCAGGAATTTAAGCAGGAGTATGAAGGCGGGAAGTGTGCGTTGTGGGGAGTACCGTATGCGAGCACTCCCATTCTTTTTGATGATCTTTTCATTTTCTCTTATCTGTAAAAAA
>CESN01025006.1_pt1 | contig 29144 bp, 32 predicted proteins | sample 531181 | NCBI WGS metagenome assembly CESN01 (sample SAMEA2621990, study PRJEB7988) | marine metagenome | isolation source: saline water (ENVO:00002010), including
TTAGTACCAAACCATTTGTCTAAAATAAACCCAATAATTGTCCCAACGGCTACTGCAGAAACTAGCTCTGTACTCATTTTAAAAGCTTGGCCTATATTAGATTTTGGTTCAGGATTATCTTCTTCGTCTTTGTTTTTAGCTTTACTTTTTGCAATTTTTAGGCGAGTTTCAAATTTATCTTTTGGCATTTATGCCACCATGCTTTCTGCTTTTTGTAAATCGACTGCAACCAATTGACTAATCCCTTTCTCTGGCATTGTTACGCCATAAAGTCTGTCCATTTTTGACATTGTCAATGCATGATGTGTAACAATTATAAATTTTGTTGATGTTATTTTAGTCAATTCATCAAGTAAATTGCAAAATCTTGTTACATTAGCATCATCTAATGGTGCATCGACCTCGTCCAAAACGCATATTGGTGATGGATTTGTTAAAAATACAGCAAAAATTAAAGATAAAGCTGTTAGTGCTTGCTCACCACCTGAAAGCAAAGTTATTGATTGCAATCTTTTTCCTGGGGGGCTTACTAACATTTCTAGTCCAGCATCTAGTGGATCTTCAGAGTCAACTAACTCAAGTTTTGCGCTTCCTCCATTAAATAATTTTGTATAAACTTCATTAAATTTTCTATTAACTTTTTCAAAAGCATCTAGTAGTCTTTCTCTACCTTTTTGGTTTAGCTCTGAAATACTTTCTCTTAACCTTGTTATAGCTGACACAAGATCTTTTCTGTCATCTTCCATTTTTTTTATTTCATCTATATATTTCGACGTTTCTTCATCAGCTCTCAAGTTAACAGAACCTAATTTATCTCTTTCTCTTTTTTTTTCATCTAATAATTCTTCTTGAGTAAGCGCATCTGGAAGATTTTCTTTATTTTTTAAATTAGAGTAATCCAACAAGCTTTCTTCATTAAGTTTCAATTCATCTTGAAATCTTTCAACAAAATCTAATCTTCTTTTTTTTAGTCCGTCAATTGTTGCCCCAGCACTAGCTTTTCTCTCTCTTATTTGGATTGAATTTTCTTTAGTTAATTTCATTTTTTCTCTTAGCGCGGAAATTTCTATTTCTAACTCATCAATAATTTTTATATTATTATTTTTTTCTATTTCTGAATTTCTTAAATTTTCTGATATTTGGCCTTTTTTCTCAGCTTGGGTTTGGGGTAAACTTTCTAATTCTATAAGCTTTAAATTTAATGCATTTTTTCTTTCACCGAGATTTCTTAACATTTTTTGTGACTTATTTAAAAGATTTTGCCAACTTTCTATTTCTGATAAAATATTTTTTATTCTTAAAGTTCTTTTACTAGATTCTTTTTTTATATTATTATTTTTACTATATATTTCTGCATAATTTTCTATATAAATTTTAAATTTATCAAGTTGATTAATAGCTTCTTCGTTATCTTTTGTTCTTATTAAATTTTTAATTTTTAAAATTTCATTTTGCATTTTCTCTTTTATTAATATTAAATCTTTGCTGGAATCTTTTTCTGTTTCATAATATTTTGAGTCGATATCAATTAACTCCTCTTTTTCCTCTTTAAGTCTTCTCTCATTAGAATTAGCATCTATTACTATACTTTTTTCCCTATCTTTATCTTCATCTATTGTCATTATAGATTTTTTTATGTTTTCGATTTCGCTTTTAATCCTCACATTTTTATCATCTACACTTTGTAATTCTAAATTAAGTCTCTGTATTTTTGATAAATTTTCAATATTTTTATCTCTTATCGGCTCAAGTTTTTTCGTGTTATCATTTATCATATTTTCAATTTCATTTAATTGATCATTGAAATCTTTTACCTCTTTCTCAGCTTCTTCATTTATTTCATTTTCTAATTCAATTTCTTTATCAATTTCTCTTAATTTTAAGTAATATAAACCAGCCTCAATTTTTTTTATTTCATCAGAAATAAATTTATATTTTTGAGCTTCTTCTGCCTGCTTTTCCAGATTTAATAATTGTTTTTCTTGCTGTCTCCTTAGTTCATCCGCTCTTTTTAAATTATTTTCAGCTGCCCCTAAGCGAAGCTCTGCTTCATGTCTACGAACATGCAAGCCCGAAATTCCGGCTGCCTCCTCTAGAATTGCTCTTCTATCAACTGGTTTTGCAGTTACTAAAGCACCAATCCTTCCCTGACTAATTAAGGATGGTGAGTGTGCGCCAGTAGATAAATCTGCAAAGAACATTTGAGCATCTTTTGCTCTAACCTCTCTGTCGTTAATATAAAATTTCGATCCTTTATCTTTTTCTATTTTTCTCCTCACCTCTATATTATTTAAATCTTTAAATTGGTATGGGCCTTGACCATTTTCATTTGATAAACTTATTAATACTTCAGCAATATTTTTTGAGGGTTTGTTAGAAGTTCCTGAAAATATCACATCTTCCATACCAGCACCTCTCATGCTTTTTGCAGATGTTTCTCCCATACACCACCTTAATGATTCTACTATATTCGATTTGCCACAACCATTAGGGCCTACAATTCCAGTAAGTCCATTTTCTATAAGAAAATTAGTTTTATCCGCAAAGGATTTAAATCCATTTAATTGAATTTTTTTAAATTCCATTCAATGAATTATATCATTTTTTTTAGTATTTTTTTTAAATTTTTATAGTTGATAGTTTTTTCAAACTTTTTATCGTTTATTATGAGTGTAGGAGTGGATTGTATATCAAATTCTTTATGCCCTTTGATTCGTTCTTCCAATATAAAATCTTCTAAAGTTTTGTTATTAAGGCATTCATCAAAATTAATATTAATATTTTTTTCTTTAATTAATTCTTCAAGATTATTATTTATTTCGAGAATATTATTTCCCTTAATCCAATTATGTTGATTATTATATAAAACATGTAAAGTTTCTGACTTACCGTCATTTTTACAATGTGCCAATTTTGATGCGTTTAAAGCAGCTAAATCTAATGGAAAATTTCTAAATTCTATTTTAACCAAACCTTTTTTTATAAATTCTTCTTTTAGATTGGGATAAACATTTTTATGAAAATCTGCACAATGGCCGCAAGTCATAGACTCGTAAACAACAATCTTAATTTTTGCATTAATATCACCTTCAATAATTGGTACTATTTCTTTTGAAATAGAATTATTTGTCAAGAATAAAAAAATAATTATAAATATATTTATTATCTTAGTCATTTTGATTTAAAGGCCTTTTCAAAATTTTTTAAAGTTTTTCTTAATTTATCATTTTTAATTGAAGATATCTTGTTTGAAAATTTACTTTTTGTCACGTTTCTTAAATTTTTTTTTATTATTACAACGTTTTGATCATTAAACGATTTTATTAATATATTTTCTAATACTTCATAACCAAAATAAAAATTTATTTTATTAATTATTTCTTGCCTAGAATATTCTAAATCTATTTCGCTTCCATGTTTAACCATAACAACTAAGGTTTTGCCCCTAAGGTTTGATTTTTTATATAACTTGGGGTAACAAACTTTAAAAAGTTTTTCACCAACCAAATATTTCCAGTTGTCTAGCGTTTTTGAGAAAATTTCTCCCTTTTTTGCAATATTTTTTTTAATTTTTGTGGGTAAAGTATCTTTAAATAATCTTAATCCTTGAATAGATTTATCTCTCTGCATAATATTTTAATATTTAATATGGTCAAAAATAATATATCAAATAAAATTTTGTATTGGTATGATAATAACAAGAGAGATTTGCCTTGGAGAAAACCCAAGTCAAAAAAACAATCACAATATTATACACTTGTAAGCGAAATAATGCTTCAACAAACACAAGTGAACACTGTAATCCCATATTTTAAAAATTTCATATCTCAATTGCCTAATTTTAATAAATTGTCAAAAGTTCCTGATAGAAAATTATTGAAAATGTGGGAAGGTCTTGGATATTATTCACGAGCAAAAAATTTAAGAAAAAGTGCAAAGATAATAGTAAATCATTTTAACAATAAATTGCCTGATAGTTTCGAAAACTTAAAAAAACTCCCAGGAGTGGGAGATTATACCTCAAAAGCAATTTTAGCTCTTGAATTTAATAAAAAGGTAATTCCAATAGATGGAAATATTGAAAGATTAATCAAAAGAATATTTTTATTAAAAAATTTTGATGAAATCTCAAAACAAAATCTTATTATAAAAAGCAGTTTCTTCGGAGAATCTAAACGTCAAAGAGATTATGTTCAAGCCTTAATGGAGTTGGGAGCACTAACTTGTAAACCTAGAGAGCCTTTATGTAATTCTTGCCCAATAAATAATTATTGTATGTCATATAAATTTAAAGACTTTGATCTAATAAAAAAAATAAAAAAAATCAAAACTAAATATTTCAAAGCTAACATTTATATGCAAAGGGATAAAATGTTTTTAATAAAAAATAAGAAATTTAATTTTTTAAAAAATCATCTTATTTTTCCAATGATTGAAATTAAAGAATTAGAGTATAAATCATCACTAAAAAAGAAAACAAATATAAAAATATCAAATATAGATATGAAAATTTTAATTAATAAAACCAATAATATTCCTCCAAAAAAAGGAATTGTTATTAAATCTAATAATATAAGTAGTGAAGTATTGCCATCATTTACAAAAAAAATATTTAGATTAGCACTAAGCCAGTAATGAAAAAAATAATAATAATAGGTAGTGGTATTTCTGGATTGTATCTTGCAAATTTGCTTCAAAAAAACGGAAATTACGATTATAAAATTTTAGAAAAAAGACCTATGTTAAATCTTCTTGATGGATATGGCATACAAATATCAGTCAATGGTACCAAGTTATTAAATAAAATAGGATTTAAAAATGTTGCTGTTCACGAAGTTTATTATCCATCAAATATAAATTTTTATAAAGCTAATAATTGTGAATTAATATCAAAAATCGATATATCACGATTTAATAGTCACGGCAATTTCTATATGACTTTAAAAAGATCTGTTCTAATTGAATTTTTGATTAAAAATATACCTAAAGATAAAATAATATTTAATTCAAATATTGAAAGTATTAACCACAAAAATGTTTTAAGTATCAATACAGATAATAAAACTTGGTACTCAGATAACTTAATTTTGAGTGATGGTATTTTTTCTGATAGTAAAAATATGGTTTTTACAAATCCGGATAAAGTTAAATTCTATAACTGTATTGCTATTAGGGGAACACTTAAAAACTTGAATATCAGAGATATATCTCTATATCTAGGATCAAAATTTCATTTTGTTATTTATCCTATAAATCAAGACAACGAATATAATTTTATAGCCATTATTAGAGATCAAAAATCCAGTAAAATTGAAAATATCTCTGAACATAAAATATTAGAAAATTATAAAAGATACATATACTCCAAAACTTCTTTTAAATTAATAGACAAACTTAAAAATATCTCAATTTACCCTATTTATGTAAGCACAAAATTTAATATTCCCAAAAACAAAAATATTTTTTTGTCAGGAGATGCTTTATATGCGTTTCCCCCTTCTTTTGCACAAGGCGCTTCACAATCATTGGAGTCTTCTTATGAAATTTATAAAAATTTAGAGGGAATAAGTGAAAATTACTATAAAAATAGAGAGATAAGAGTGAAAAAAATTAAGTTTAGGTCTGAGCTCAATCATTTTGCTTTTCATCTTTCCAATCCAATTTCTATATTAGCAAGAGACTTAACTATTAAATACTTAAGTAAAAATAAAAATTTCTTGGAAAATTATCTTGGAAATGTTTACAATAAATAATTGAATATATTTTGAAAAATTTGGAAATTAATAGCTTTGTTTTGGAATAAGTTTTCGCCTTAACTCATCTATTGGTTTTAAAGTATCTCCGTTTTTATAATGCCAATAAGTCCAACCATTACAACTCTCTGAGCCTAATATTTTAGCAGCAATTTTATGTATGGATCCTTCAGTATTTTTATATTTTATACTTCCATCTACCATAATTACTGCATTAAATTTTTTTTTCTGGTCGTAAATTTCAGTGCCTGGCTTAATAACTCCTAATTCAATTAGCGATCCAAATGGAATTCTAGGTTTTGATTTATTATTTTCTATAGTATCTAAATTATTGTCTTCAATTTTTTTTGTTTTTTTTACTCTTGCTTGAGCAGCCGAAAAATAATGTTTATCTTTTTCCACGCCACAATATTCTCTACCTAGTTTTTTTGCAACAACTGCAGTAGTTCCAGTTCCTAAAAATGGATCAAAAATAGTATCTCCTATATTAGAAGAAGCTAAAATAATTCTATGAAGTAATGCTTCAGGTTTTTGAGTAGAATGAATCTTCTTTCCATATTTTTTTAATCTTTCTTTACCACTACATATAGGTAATTTCCAATCAGATCTCATTTGTAAATCATCATTGAAACATTTTAGGGATTGATAATTAAATGTATATTTCGAAAACTTACTCTTTGAAGCCCAAATAAGTGTTTCATGAGCATTTGTAAACCTTGTGCCTCTAAAATTAGGCATTGGATTATTTTTTCTCCATATAACATCATTAAGTATCCAATATTTTAAATTTTGTAAGTGATAACCTATTCTAAAAATATTGTGATATGAACCTATAACCCAAATACTACCATCATCTTTTAAAATTCTTTTACATTCTTTTAACCAAATAATTGAAAAATTGTCATAAGTGTCAAAATTTTTAAATTTATCCCATTCATCATCAACACTGTTAACTATTGTATTATTAGGTCTTTTTAAACTTTCTCCTAGTTGTAAGTTGTAAGGAGGGTCTGCAAAAACTAAATCATAAGTTCTGTCCGGAATTTTTTTTATTACATCAAGACAATTACCATTAATAATTTTATTTTTAAAATTTGACATACTCATTTTGTAAAAATAAATTAGACTCTAGGTTAGAGTCATCGTCAACTTCAGATTGAATTAATTGTTATTGAATTGTGTTCCTTTGATTTTTTGACTCAATATATTGTGTACAGGTTTAAATTTTTTACGATGATATATAGTTATTCCCAACTTTTTAATTGCTTTTATATGTTGATTAGTTCCATACCCAGCATTCTTATCCCAAAAATATCCTCTATATCTTTTTGAAATTTTCTTAATTAGACGGTCTCTTGCGACTTTTGCAATTATGGAGGCAGCAGCAATCTCAGAAATTTTTTGATCTCCTTTAATCACATATTTTAACTTATAGTTTTTAACTTTCGGCAATTTGTTGCCATCAATTAAAGTTAAGTTAGGTTTTTTTTTTAACTTTTTAATTGCTCTTTTCATTGCTAACAAACTGGCATTTAATATGTTGGTTTCCTCTATTTCTTTAATAGATGCAGTTCCTATTGACCAACAAGAATTTTTTTTGATAAATTTTTCTAAGTCCTCTCTTTTTGTTTTTGATATTTTTTTTGAATCTTGTAGTTTTCTACGTACTATTTTTTTATTCAAAATTACAGCGGCTGCATATACAGGTCCAATTAAACTACCTCTTCCTACTTCATCTACACCAGCTATAATTTGTTTCATTGAGGGTTTATTTTTAATTTATCAAGTTGTTTTCTAATTTTTTTTAGATCTTCCCATGAATATTTTTTTTGCTCTGGTTGTCTCAATAAATATGCAGGATGAAAAGTTATCATAGTTTTAAACAATTTATTTTTGATATGAATTTCTTTCCACTCACCTCTCTCTTTTGAAATTTTTGTACTTGCGCTGTAAAGCGCTTCCATAGCAGTGCTACCCATTAGAATAATTATTTTCGGATTAATTATTAAAACATGATCTTTTAAAAATTCTAGATATCTTAAAATCTCAGTTGATAAAGGTTTCCTATTATTTGGAGGTCTAAAATTTACTACATTTGTTATATAGACATTTCTCCTATCTAAACTTATAGCTTTTAGCATTTTATCTAAAAGTACACCCGCGTCCCCTACAAATGGTTTACCTAAAATATCCTCTTTCTGACCTGGCGCCTCTCCAATAATCATTATTTCGCTATTGTAATTACCATCACCGAATACAATCCTATTTGAATTTTTTTTTAATTCACAATTATCTATTTTTTCTATTTGTTTTTTTAGATTTTCTAAAACTAAAGTCTTTTCTTCTACCTCAGGTTTTGTTTTTAACCTGTTAATAGGCTCATTTTCATAAAAATATTTCGTATGAAAAAAGTTCATTATGTCATTTTGAAATTAATTACTTAATATCATAATTTAAAAAAAATGTTAAAAAAAATTTTAATAATTCTTTTTTGGTTAATAAATTATACAAATTTGTATGCAAAAGATATCAATATGAATAATTTCAACCAGAAGTATTTGTCAAATTATTTTTCAGCTTTAGTTTCAACAAATAATCAAGATAACGATTTAGCCATTAAATACTTTAATTCGTCTAAAACACTATTACTTGAACACGAGAATTTTTTAAAACAATACGTTTTTTCTCTTGTAGAAGACAATCAAATTAAGAAATCTATTCAAGAAATAAATAAACAAAAAAATAAAAATACTTCAAATTTTTTTGAAGCAAAGGTCCTTCTTATAGTGAATGAAGTTAAAAAAAAAAATTATTTAACGGCAAAAAAATACTCTGATGAATTATTTAACTATGAAGATAATAGGACTTTTGAAGTCGTAATTGCAGAAATTTTGAGAAGTTATATTGACCTTTTTTTAGAAAGAAAATTTGTACCCATTAAAAGCGATTTTGGAAAGTTAAATCTTATTACTCAAAGTTTCCAGCAGTGTTATCTAAATAAAAGTAAAAGTCTTAAATATTACGAAAAACTTATAAATAGTGAGAGAGAGGATTATTCTAGATACTTATTTTTTTATTTTTTAAATTTAATTGAGAATAATCGATATAATGAAATTAATGAATTATCTAATAAGATAAACATTTTAGATAGCAATCTATTGATTTTGCAGTCCAGAGATTGGATAAATAATAAGGAATTTTTTAAATTCAAAAATATATTTTCATGTGAAAACCCTAACCACCTATTGTCTGAATTTTTTTTCTTAGTCGCAAATTTATACAGCTCTGAAAAAAAACTAAAAAAATCTAATTTTTATTTATTAATTTCAAATTATTTAAACCCAAAATTTTTTTACAATAATACTTTATTAGCAGAAAATTATTTTATTAATGAAAATTATAATAAGGCTAATAATATTTTAAATAAATTTCAAAAAAGAGACAAATATTACAATTGGTATAAAATAAAAAAACTTGCACAAATAATTTCGTTTAAAAACGATGAAGATAAGTCATTGTTATTTTTAGAAAAAAAACTTTTAGATTTAGATGATCCTAGCGTTAAAGTATTATATGATATGGCAAATATTTATAAAAATTTTGATAAGTTCAATAAGGCAATAGAATTTTATGACTTAGTTTTGCTTAGAATTGACTCAAACTCATTATCATATGCTGAAGTTTTATATAGAAAAGGTGGTAGTTTTGAAAGACTAGGAGATTATTTCAACGCTGATAGAGATTTATTAAAATCAATAGAGATAAATCCTGATGATGCATATGTATTAAATTATTTGGCTTATAGCTGGTTAGAGAGAAATCTGAAAACAGATTTAGCAATTAAAATGCTAATTAAAGCACATAATTTAAAAGAAGATGACCCTTATATAGCCGACTCTCTTGGCTGGGCATTCTACTTAAATAAAGATTACAAAAAGGCCGAAGAGTATCTAAATTTAGCAATTCAATTAAAACCTTATGATCCTGTAATAATGGATCATTATGCTGATACTTTATGGATGTTAGGTAGAAAAATTCAAGCAAAATATTTATGGAATAATATAATGAAAATTGAAAACACAAGCGATGTTGACAAAGTTAAAGTTAAAAAAAAAATTCTAACAGGTCTAAACAATATTTAATTTTAAATATAAACAATGATTAAATCATATGCAAAAATCAACCTGCACTTAGGTGTTCTTGGCAGATTAAGTAATAACTTTCATAAAATAGAAACTTTAATTTGTTTTTCTGATCTACATGATAAGTTATACATAAAAAAATCAAATTATAAAAATCATCAAGTGAAATTTAATGGTAAATTTTCATCAGATATAACTAAAAATAGTTCTATTCACAAACTATTTAAAATTTTGGATAAAACAAAATTATTAGATGGTAAGAAATTTGATGTTAACATAACTAAAAATATACCATTAAAGTCTGGTATGGGTGGTGGATCTATGAACGCAGCAACTTTATTAAACTATTTAATTAAAAGACTTAAACTAAAGCTCAAGAGGAAACAGATAGAAGAGATATGCAATAGAATAGGATCTGATGTGATTTTAGGAATTAATAGAAAGCCAAAAATTATTTTCGGAAATAATAAAATAAAAGATTTAAAAAAAAAAATAAAATTCCACATAGTTTTATTAAAACCGAGATTTGGTTGCAAAACGTCAAGAATATATGAAAATTTAAATAAATTTTCACATCCACTTTTTAATTTTAAAGATATTGAAAAAAAAAATTTTAAAGAATTTCGAAACGATTTGGAAACATCTGCATTTAAGATCTATCCATCCTTACTAAAAATTAAAAAAGAAATGGAAAAATTACAAAATATCCATTTTGCAAGAATGACTGGTTCTGGATCTGTAATAATTGCTTATTTTTTAAGAAAAAAAGATGCAATGACTGGGACAAAATATTTAAAAAAAAAATATAAAAATTATTGGTGTATTTTGTCTAAAACTATATAAGGTTTTTAAACATATAATAGTATTATTGGGGTGTAGCCAAGTGGTAAGGCAGCGGTTTTTGGTACCGCCATTCCTAGGTTCGAATCCTAGCACCCCAGCCAAATATGAAAAATATTATAAATAATTTTTTTAACAAAATAAATAAAAATAAATACTCAAATAAAAACTTTAAAAATCTATTATGCAATCAAAATATTAATAAGATTTTTTCAGCTTTTTCTAATTACAAAAATTATAGTGAAATTAGATTTGTTGGTGGATGTATTAGAAAATTTTTAAATAAAGAAGAAATAGATGACATTGACCTTGCAACTAATGTAGACCCATCAGAAACTAAAAAGATATTAGAAAATTATAATATCAAATATTTCGAGCCAGGAATTTCTCATGGGACAGTAATAGCAGTTTTAGATAAAATTAATTATGAAATTACCTCTTTAAGAAAGGATATATCTACCGATGGGAGACGTGCAGAGGTAAAGTTTACTAATAGTTGGATAGATGATGCGTCTAGAAGAGATTTTACAATAAATAGTATTTATTCAGATATAGATGGAAATTTATTCGACCCATTTAATGGAAAATCTGACTTACAAAACGGAATTTTAAATTTTATTGGAGATCCAGATATAAGAATAAAAGAAGATTATTTAAGAATTCTAAGATATATAAGATTTTTTTTAAATTACAGCACTAAACCTCATAAAGAAAAAATAAAAAAAACCTTAAAGCAAAATATTTCTGGAATTAAAACGCTGTCCAAAGAGAGACTATTAGATGAGCTAAAAAAAATTTATTTATCGAAGAAATTTTTAAATTTAATGGAAGATGAATTTCTTTTGGAATTAATTAATTTAATTTTTCCTGAGCTTAAGAATATTAATTTATTTAAAAATCTAAACTATTTTGCAATTGAAAATTTTCATAAAAAAGATTTCATATTTTTCATCTCTCTTGCTATACTAGATAACACAGATAATACTGAATATTTTTTGTTCAAATATAATATTTCAAATGAAGATAAGAAAAGAATAAAATTTTTAAAAGAAATGAATAATAAAATCTCCGATAAAAATTTTTTTACTGAAAAGAATATTAACAAAATATACTATTTAACTAATATTTCTTATGTGTTAGATCTATTTGATTTAAAAATTTTTCAATCAAAAAAAGTTGATAAAAATTTAATAAATTTAAAATCACTTTTTGTTAATAAACCTAAGCCAGTATTTCCAGTAAAGGCAAACTATCTTATTAATAGTTTTAATTTAAAAGAAGGGAAAACTTTAGGAGAAAAACTAAAAAAATTAGAAAACTTTTGGATTGATAATAATTTTAAAATTAGCAAAAAAGATATTATTAAAGTTGTTAATAATTAAATATATTTAACATCAATTATCTCAAAATTTTTCGATCCAGATGGCGTTTTAATCTCAACTAACTCATTTTTCATTTTTCCAATCAAGCCCATTCCTATGGGTGATTTAAAATATATAAGTTTCAATTTTAAATCTGCTTCATCTTTACCTACTATTTTATAGTTAATTTTTTCATCAATATCTAAATTTTGTAAAAAAACTGTTGATCCAAATATAACTTTTCCTTCATTATTTATTTTTGTTACATCGATGACATTTGCATTAGCAATAATATTTTCTATTTCTTGTATTCTTCCTTCATTTAAAGATTGTTGTTCCTTTGCTGCATGATATTCGGCGTTCTCTTTTAAATCACCATGTGACCTTGCTTCTGAAATAGCTGAAACTATTTTTGGCCTTTTGATTTCTTTTAACTCCCTTAATTCATTTTTGAGTTTTTCTAGACCATTTATTGTAACAGGTTCTTTATCCATTTTATTTCCATTTTGCTAATGGCGGCAATGACATTAGTATTCCTTCTATGTTGCCACCAGTTTTTAAGCCAAATTTTGTTCCTCTGTCGTATACTAAATTAAATTCAACATATCTACCTCTTTTTAAATATTGTATTTCTTTTTGTTTTTTATTCCATTTGATATTTTTTTTTTTATCTATAATCTCATTAAATATTTTTTTAAAACTTAATCCAACATCTCTCACAAAAGAAAAGTCCTTATCAAAATTATCTTTTTTATAATCAAAAAAAATACCACCAATTCCTCTAGGTTCATTTCTATGAGGAATAAAAAAATATTCATCACACCATTTTTTATATTTTGTATAATAATTTTTATTGTGAAGATTACACATTCTTCTTAACTCGTTATGAAACCATTTTTTTGTTTTTAAATCTTTAAAACACGGCGTCACATCCATACCTCCCCCAAACCAGTCGTAACTAGTATATATATATCTTGTATTAAAATGCATTGCAGGAACATGAGGGTTCTTCATATGCATCACAACCGATATTCCTGAAGCCCAAAATCTTCCATCTTTATTTGCCCCAGGTATATTTTTTTTAAATTCTTTAGAGAATTTTCCATAAACTTCAGAAAAGTTCACTCCAACTTTATCAAAAATTTTTCCATTTTCTAATATTCTAAATTCACCTCCACCCTCATTTTTTTTTAGGCTTCTTTTCCATTTAGTCTTTTTAAATTTTTTTTTTCTTTGTTCTATTTTTTCGATATCTTGACAAATAGAGTTTTGTAAAATTCTAAACCAATTACTAGCTAATTTTTTTTTTATATCCTTATCCATATATTAATATTTAATTTGTCTAATTGCTTCTGAAAGAGTAATTGAAACAGAAACCGAAACATTTAGTGATCTTCTTTTTTCTATCATAGGTATTTTTAATCTATGTCTTAATTTTTTATGTATTTGCTCTGGCACTCCTGAGCTTTCACGTCCAAAAAGTAATGTATCATTAATTTTGAAATTGAAATCAGTATAATTTTTTTTTGCTTTGGTTGTCATTAAAATTACTCTTTCATTCTTTTTTGATTTAAAAAATTGTATTTCATCCTTATAAAATTTGATAATAGAATCGTTACCATAGTCCATCAAAACTCTCTTAAATCTTTTATCATTGATAAAAAATCCACATGGTTCGATTATTTCTATTTTTGCACCTAAACATGAACAAGTCCTAATTATAGAAGCTGTATTTTGGGGTATATCAGGCATATATAAAGCTATTTTAAGCCTGAATTTGCTGTCATTATGTGTCATTCTTACCATGGTAAAATATATTAATTCTCATATATAGAAGTTATATAAGAGTTTATTAATAATAAAAATGTCAGATACAGATAATAAAAAACCAACTAAAAGAAGAGACTTTATACTAACCGCAACAACCGCAGCAGGAGCAGTAGGTGTTGGAGCCGTTGTGTGGCCTCTAGTTGATCAAATGAATCCTGATGCGTCAGTAAAGGCGCTTGCAAGTACAGAGGTCGATATAAGTGGTGTTCAACCTGGTCAAGCAATAACAGTTTTATGGAGAGGTAAACCAGTTTTTATAAAACACAGAACTAAATTAGAAATAGAAGAGGCAAGAAAAGTTGATTTAAAAGATTTAAAACATCCAGAAAAAGATGAGGATCGAGCAAAAAATCCAGAGTGGCTTGTCACTTTAGGTATTTGTACTCATCTGGGATGTGTCCCATTAACAAACCAAGGTGACTATGAGGGAGGATGGTTTTGTCCTTGTCACGGATCACATTACGATACATCAGGTAGAGTAAGAAGTGGTCCTGCACCTACAAATCTTGAAATCCCAAAATATACTTTTGTAGATAGCAACACAATCAGGATAGGATAATATTATGAGTGGACATGAATATACACCATCATCAAAATTAGGTAAGTGGTTTAATGATAGACTTCCACTACTAACACTAGCAAATCACTTAACTGAATACCCAACTCCAAAAAATTTAAATTACTGGTGGACTTTTGGGGGTATATTAACTTTTTGTCTTATAACTCAAATTGTAACAGGTTTAGTCTTAGCCATGCATTATGTTGCTCATGCAGATTTAGCATTTGAAAGTGTTGAACATATAATGAGAGATGTAAATTATGGTTGGCTCATTAGATATGTTCATGCAAACGGTGCATCAATGTTTTTTCTAGCTGTATATATTCATATATTCAGAGCTCTATATTACGGATCTTATAAATCACCTAGAGAAGTAATTTGGATAATAGGTATGCTGATATATTTTTTAATGATGGCAACAGCATTTCTAGGGTATGTGCTTCCTTGGGGACAAATGAGTTTTTGGGGAGCAACAGTAATTACAAATTTATTTAGCGCAATACCTTTAATTGGAGAGTCCATTACACACTGGCTTTGGGGAGGATATTCTGTAGACAATCCAACGTTAACCAGATTTTTTAGTTTACACTATTTGTTTCCATTTCTAATTTTAGGCTTAGTTGTTTTACATATTTGGGCATTACATGTTCCTGGAAATAACAATCCTATAGGAATTGATATCAAAAAACCCTCAAATGATACAGTTCCTTTCCATCCTTATATTGTAATAAAAGACTTATTTGCACTATTGATATTTTTAATAGTATTCGCTTTCTTTGTTTTTTATTCTCCAAATATACTTGGACACTCAGATAATTATATTGAGGCAAATCCTTTAGTAACTCCTGCTCACATAGTTCCCGAATGGTATCTGTTACCTTTTTATGCGATATTAAGATCAGTCCCAGATAAATTGTTAGGAGTAATTGCAATGTTCGCAGCAATTTTTGTTTTGGTTATATTGCCATGGTTAGATACATCCAAAGTAAGATCAGCAGTATTTAGACCTATTTATAAACAATTTTATTGGTTTTTAGTGGCTGACGTATTAATTTTAGGATACATGGGAGCAATGCCAGCTGAAGGAATTTATTTGCTAATTGCTAGAGTTGCTACTGCATATTATTTTATACATTTTTTAATAATTTTACCTTTGCTTGGAAAAAAAGAGAGAACATTAGAAGTTCCATTAAGTATTACCGAACCAGTATTGGGCGGAATGCCAAATCCCGCAATGGCAAAAGCAATTAAAAAAAATACATTGAACAGCTTAGGCTAAAGTGCAAATTACAACAAAAATATTAATAATTTTATTTTTTTTATTTTTAAATTTTACTAGTGCCAATTCTGCAGGTGGAGAATATCCACCTATTAAACAAGATTGGTCATTTAAAAGTTTTTTTGGAAAGTTCGATAGATCTTCGTTGCAAAGAGGATATCAAGTCTACACAGAAGTTTGTGCTTCATGTCACTCTATGAAATATTTATCATATAGAAATTTAGCAGAGAAAGGGGGCCCAGAATTCTCAGAAGAGCAAGCAAAAGCTATAGCTTCTAATTTTGAGGTCACAGATGGACCAAACAGTGACGGAGAAATGTTTACAAGACCTGCAAAATTATCTGATAAATTTGTAATGCCTTATTCAAACGTTGAAGAGGCAAAACTTTCAAATGGGGGCGCTTATCCTCCAGATATGTCTGTGCTTGTTAAAGCAAGAGCAGGTGGTGCTGACTATATATACTCAGTTCTTTTAGGTTATGAGGATCCGCCAGAGGGAATGATTTTAGATGATGGTGTTTATTATAATAAGTATATGTATGGTAATAAAATTAAGATGCCGCCACAACTATATGAAGATTTAGTAACTTATGCGGATGGTACATCCGCAACACCAGAGCAAATGGCAAAGGATGTGGTTACTTTTTTATCATGGAGTGCAGAACCAAAATTAGAGGAAAGACATAAATTTGGTTTCAGAGCTATAGCATACTTAATCATTTTAACCATATTAGTATATTTTAGTATGAAAAAAATCTGGTCACGTATTGAAACGAAAGTTTAACACATCCCCATCTTTAACTTTATAATCCTTTCCTTCTAATCTAAGTTTACCCTTAATCTTAGCCTCATTCCATCCGTTACAATTAACAAAATCATTGTATGAGACAGTTTCAGCTCTTATAAAACCCCTTTCAAAATCTGTATGTATTGTGCCTGCAGCCTGTGGTGCTGAACTATCTTGTGTTATAGTCCATGCCCTACTTTCCTCAGGTCCTGAAGTAAAAAATGTGTTTAATTTTAGCAATTTATAACCACTTTTAATTAGAATGTTTAGTCCAGAATTTTTCATATTTAAAAAATTCATATATTCCTTTTTTTCAGTCATATTTAGTTGATTAATTTGATTTTCAGTTTCAGAGGAAATTATTATTGTATTTTCTGATCCAAAATTTTTAATAAACATCTCAGTGTAATTATTTCCCTTATTAATATCTTTTTCGTCAACATTACATACAAACATTCTTGGTTTTATAGATAACAAACCACTATTTTTTATTTCGTTTTTAGTAAACTCACTTTGTAGTTCCTCAAATTTTAATTCATCATTAATAAATTTTAAAGTCATCTCCATTATATTGTTTTCAATTATGTTGTTATTAGTCTTTTTTCTCTTATCTAATTTTCTATTGATCGTCTCTAGGTCCGCTAATTTCATCTCAGTTTCTATAACTTCTAAATCTCGTATTGGATCTACATTTTTATGAACATTTTTAATATTATCAGAGTCAAAACATCTTAATACATGAACAATAGCATCCACTTCTCTTATATGAGATAAAAATTTATTTCCTAATCCCTCTCCTTTAGAGGCTCCTTTAACAAGTCCAGCAATATCTATAAATGAAATTGTTGTATAGATTTTTTTTTTTGAATTTGAAATTTTTTCAAGATTATCAAGCCTATCGTCAGGCACAGGAACAATCCCAATATTTGGTTCAATGGTACAAAAAGGGAAATTTGCGGCTTGCGCTTTGCTTGAATTCGTTAGAGCATTAAATAAAGTTGATTTACCCACATTCGGCAATCCAACAATTCCACATTTAAAACTCATTGTTTATTATTGACTGTGCTTGAAAATAAATCTAATTTTTTGTCAAGTAAAATTGAAAAACTGTCTATTATACTATTTTTTATTAATTCCAATTTTTCTTTTTCATCATCGTTAAAGTTATTCAAAACAAAATCGGATACTGACATTTTACTTTCTGGCTTACCAATACCTATTCTTACTCTGGAATAATCTTTACCGATAAATTTATCAATAGACTCTATACCGTTATGACCGGCGCTAGAACCACCAAATTTTGCTTTAATTTTTCCAAAATCAATATCTAAGTCATCATGAAATACAAAAACATTTTCAGCATCCATTTTGAAATATTCTATTAATTCTCTAATGCAAATTCCAGAATTATTCATAAATGTTAAAGGTTTGATCGCATAAACTTTTTTATTATCTATATTGCCAGTTGTTAATAAACCTTTAAATTTAGGTTTTTGTTTAGATAAAGAAAATTTTTGGTTTATTGCATCAATAATTTTAAAACCTATGTTATGACGATTATCATGACTATCTGGTGTTGGGTTGCCTAGACCTACAAATAAATACATAGTTAAATATTATTAATTATTTTAATATTATTTTTTTTCAGATTGAGCTTTTTGATCTTCTTTTTTTTCACTATCTTTTACTTTTTCATTATCTTGTGCGGACTTAGATTTATCATCTCCAGTAGTTTCAGCCACACCATCAGCACTCACTTCTTGACTTTCAACACCGTCTTCTGTCGTCTCAGCTTGTTTTTCAGGTTCTTTTACTACAGTCGGAGCCGCAACAGTGGCAATTACAAAATCACGATCACTAATAGTTGGTTTTACATTATCAGGAAGAGTAATTGATGAAATCTTTATACTTGCTCCTATATCAAGCTCATTTAAATCTACAACTAATTCTTTAGGAATTTTTTCAGTTGGACAAGTAAGTTCGACTTTTCTTCGAACAATATTTAATACACCACCTCTTTTTAATCCAGGTGATTTATCGTCATTAATAAATTTAACTGGTATTTCTAAATCGATTTTTGAGCCTTCTATTATTCTCAAGAAATCGATATGTATTGGCTCATCGTTCACTGTATCAAAAGTAATTTCTCTTGGTAATACATTGAATTCTTCATTTTCAACTTTTAACATTATAACATCTGAAGAAAAATTTTCTTTTTCAATAAGATTATTTACTTGCTTTTTAGATAAGTAAATCTTCTGATTTTCATTTTTTCCTCCATATATTATAGCAGGCACATTACCTTCAGTTCTTAATTTATTAAGCTGTCCTTTGGTCTTAGTGTTTCTTATTATAGCTTCAAAAGAATTCATAAAGGTCGATTTTTTATCCTATGGAAAAGAAATTTACAAGTATTAATTAAACAAGTCTGAAACTGATGTTGAATTAGAAATTCTTTTAATTGCCTCTCCTACTAAATGAGAAATTGACAATATTTCTATATTTTTTACTTTTTTCACTTTTTCTGAATTATTTATAGTGTCTGTTATTACAAGATTTTTAACTTTTGATTTTTTAATTTTTTCAACTGCGCTGCCACTTAAAACACCATGTGATACATATACATGAACGTCTTTTGCCCCTTTTTCCTTTAATACTTTCGCAGCATTAACAATCGTACCTCCAGAGTCTATTATATCGTCTACAATAATACATGTTTTGTTATTTACATTTCCAATTACGTTTATCACTTCCGACTTCCCTGGAGAAGGTCTTCTTTTATCAATTATAGCTAAACCGATATTTAACATTTTTCCTAAAGCTCTAGCTCTTGCAGTCCCCCCCACATCGGGGGCTACACAAATTAAATTATTCGACTTAATTTTCTTCTTTATGTGTCTTGCAAAAATAGGAGTTGCAAAAAGATTGTCTACTGGTATGTCAAAAAAACCTTGAATTTGACCTGAGTGTAAATCTAGTGTTACCACTCTGTCTGCGCCTGCCTTTGTAATAAGATTTGAAACCATTTTTGCGGATATGGAAGTCCGTGGCACTACTTTTCTATCTTGTCTAGCATATCCAAAATACGGTATCACGGCAGTAATATTTTTTGCAGATGATCTTTTAAGTGCATCTATACAAAGTAATAATTCCATTAAATTGTCATTTGCTGGAGATGAGACAGATTGAATAATAAATATACTATTACCTCTTATATTTTCATTTATTTCTATATATATCTCTCCATCAGTAAATTTTTTTATACTTGAGTTTACAAGTCTTGTTTTAAGATATTTAGAAATTTTTTGGCTTAAGTTTTTGTTACTGTTACCAGTTAATAATTTCATTGAAAATCCTACTTAATCATAATTAGAGAAATATTTCTACCATAATCATAAATATTTTTTTTAAATGACCTCCTGGCACTGAAAAAATTATTTTTTTTAAGAAATGTGTCTTTTTCAATAATTTCAATTTTACCAATATTTAACTCATGTAATTGTTGGTAAATATATTTATTAAGGCTAAAATATGTTTTACCCTTAATTTTTTTAAAAAATATTTTATTTTTAATGCTTTGTTTTAAAAACTTCGTTTTAAAATCGTGTTTAATCTCATAACTTTTTTGAGATATACAAGGTCCTATAACAGCAATTAGATTTTTAGTTTGACTGCCCTTATCGATTAAGTAATTGACAACATTTTTAATTATTCCTTTATAAGCACCCTTCCATCCTGCATGTATAGCAGATATAATTTTTAATTTTTTATCATATATAAAAATTGGAGCACAATCTGCTGTGAGAATACCAAGTATAATCTTTTTATTTTTTGTAATTAATGCGTCTCCTTTTAGTTTTATTCTTATTTTACTATTATTTTCTTTAATGAAATGAAATTTGTTGCTATGGGTTTGTTTTAGTAAGATTAATTCATCGTATCTTTTTGTTAATTTAAGACAGGCTTTTTTTATGTTCGCCTTCACGATTTTTTTTTTATCTAAAGAACCTAGACCGCAATTTAAACTTCTATATATACCTTTTGACTCACCACCTAATTTGTTGAAGAAGCAATGTTTTAAATCATTAAATCTATTTAATTTCTTTGAATAAAACATTATTCAAAACCTAAAAAATTATTATCTTTACAATTAAATGCAAAGATTACTTTGAATAATTCACCCATTATATCTTTATGCAAAAGTCTGTTAAGTGTTACATTCATGTATTCTTTTTGTTTGTCATTCATTGTATTATTTAATATTTTAACCCTCTCATGAATTCCCATTCTTTCTAAAAAAAATTTCTGATTAACTATTTTTTTTGTTTTAAGATTTTTTTTTAAAAAATATTCTTTTAAGAGACCAAAATTTACTAAATATGATATATCTGCATCTCCAAATCTTGTGTGCAAACTTCTAATATCAATTCTTTTGTTATCTTTTACTGCTTGTATAGTATCTCTATTATTAATTTTTAAGTAACCATAATCTATCAATAATATACCACCTGATAGACTAGATATTTTTTCGACAATTTTATCAAGTTCTTTAAATCCCTGTTTAGGTAATTCAATAAATTTTTTCTTTTTATAAGTATCAAATAATTTTATAATCTTTATATCTTCAACTTTTGCTTTTTTATAAGTCTCTATTATACCAAACTTTTTATCAATACCATAATATTTTTCGTAATAAATATTTTTTTCAAATTTAAATTGTTTAATTGGAACAGCATCAAAAAATTCATTTCCAAAAAAAATTACTGGTCCGTTTTTTATACCATTAAAATTATTTATCCAATTAACTTTATATTTACTTAATTTTTTTTTTTGAATTTTTTTTAGATATTTACTTTTATCATATAAAAAATAATTTATTATATTATTAAGCTTTGGAAATTTTTCAAAAATATCTAATACTACTTTTGAAAGGCTACCGTCTCCAGGTCCTAATTCTACTAAATTAATTATATTTGGATTACCCAATTTTTGACAGCTTGATATAATCCAAATAGCGATTATTTCAGAAAATAAATTTGAAATTGTGGGGGAAGTTATAAAATCTCCATTAGATCCAAAAGGAATTTTTTTCATATAATATCCTTTGTTTGGGTGGTAAAGATAACGATCTATAAATTCATCAACAGGTACAGAATTTTTTTTCATTACATTTTTATTTATTAGATTAGATTTCATATTTATAATAAAATTTTCTTGTTGTAGGCATAAATGCCTGCAAAAATCATAATTAAACTTAATATCATTCCAATAGTAACATTATCAATTATATAACCAATATGTTTGTCTGGTTCCCTAAAAAACTCAGATATTATTCTAAAGACCCCATATAGAATTAGAAAAAGATATGAGCATTTACCAATCTTATAATTTTTTTTAAAGTATATGATGTTAAGTATAAAAAATAATAATAAACCCTCTAGCACAGCTTCGTATATTTGAGAAGGATGTCTAGGTATTTCATCAACTTTAATAAATATTACTCCCCACGATCCATTAGTTGCCTTACCAATTAGTTCACTATTTATAAAATTAGCTAATCTTCCAAAAAAAATACCTATTGGCGCAGATATAGCAATCAAATCTAGAAAGATAAAACTTTGATATTCAAATTTCTTGCTAAATAAATATGTTGCAATAATTACACCTATTAAACCACCATGAAATGACATCCCTCCATTCCAAACATAAAAAATTTCAATTATATTATTTAAATAGTATTCAAGATTATAAAAGATTACATAACCAACTCTACCACCAATAATTATACCGATAATTATGTATGATAATAATTCATCAAATAATTTTAAATACGAGGTATCTCTTATTAAGAATTTTTTTACGTATAGCCAACCAAAAAATATACCAAATATATAAGATAATGAATACCACCTTATTTCAATTGATAGTATAACAAATGCCACAGGATCAAAATTATTGGTAAACATTAATCTAAAATATTATAAACTAATATTAAAATTAAAAATAGTATTATGAAACAATCTAAAGATTTTTTTGAAAAACTCGGAAAGTTCGTTGAGAAGACTGTTATTAATTATAAAGATTTAAGTTCAGAAATTGTTAATATATGTAAATCAAAGAGAGATGAATTTATATATAAATTGAAAATTACTAGTAAAGAGGAGACAGAAATACTAAAAAAAAGAATAGACAAAATTGAGAAAAGATTAGAGTTTTACGAAAAAAAAAAAGTTAAGAAGGCAAAACGACGGTAACTTTAAGCCCACCTAATTTAGATTTATCTAAATTTATTCTTCCCCCATGTGATTGGACAATATCTGATGCAATAGACAAGCCTAAACCTACACTACTTTTAGTTTCGGATCTGCTCTTGTCAATTTTATAAAATGGTTTGAACACATTATCATATTCTGATGATGGTATACCGGGACCATCATCCTCAAAAACTATAATTAAGTCTTTCCTCAATTTTTTAATATTTATTTCCATGTTATCTGAAAATTTATATGAATTACTTATAAAATTTCCAAAGCATCTTTTTAACAAATTCTCCCTACCTTCATAAATTATCTCTTCACTTTGATTAATTTTAATATTATATGAAGTATATTTTTTAAGCATTATTTTAATTAAATTGGTCATATCGAATTTTTTGGTTTTTTCTTGATATCCTGTTTTTGCAAACTGTAAATACTCATTTAGCATCTTCTCCATTTCATCTACGTCCTGAGAGAGTTCGTTTGAAACTTTTTTATCTTCAATAAGCTCTAATTGTAATTTTATTCTAGTTAAAGGAGTTCTTAAATCATGACTTATTCCAGATAGCATTTCAGATCGTTGATTTAGGTGTCTTTTAATTCTTTTTCTCATTTTCTCAAATTCATAACCTGCTTTTCTAATTTCAAGCGCGCCAGAGGGTCTAAATTCATCAACATCTTCTCCTCTTCCAAATTTTTCAGAAGCTTCCGCTAATTTAATTATTGGTCTGGTCTGATTTTTTAAAAATATCATTGCAATAGAAACTACTAACAATGCAGGAAGAGTGATCCAAAAGGCAAAAATCCTAGCGGACGAACTGGTCAATCTTTCTTTGGGTACAAAAAATTGAAAATATCCATCTTTAAAACCTATTTTTAAATCTACTAAGGTCTTGTAAGATGTTGTATCAAACCAATAATTTAAATTTCTTGACTTAAGTTCCCTTCTTAAAGATCTATCAATAGGACTAAACCATCTATTACTCAGATGCACTGGAATAATTTTATTTTTTTTATACTCGATATTTATATCAAAGTTATCTTTAAATAACCCAATTATATAATCTTTATTAGTTTCTTCGTTTTTGTATGCATCTACAAATGTTTTAATTTCAGAAACTAATGCTCTAGTCATACCTTTGTTCGTTTTTATCCATAGGCTGTCAAAAAATACTAGAGTTATTGTAATTTGTAGAATAATTATTGGTGTAGCCACAATTAATAGCCCCCTGTAAAATAGTTGCTTAGGCAAAATTTTTTTAATTATTTTATTCAATCCAAAAAACATAACCTTCACCTCTAATAGTTTGTAAAAATTTAGGATTTTTAGGATCATCTTCAATTTTTTTTCTTAATCTTGTTATTATCACGTCAATTGATCTTTCCTTATCTATATCAATTAACTCACTGATAATATCTCTAGTAAAAATTTTACCCGGCAAGCTGATCATTTGTTCTAATATTTTTTTTTCTGTATTATTAATTTTAAATTCAGTTTTTCCTTTATAAATATATAATTTATTAAGATCTATTTTCAAATTTTGAAATTCAACAACTCTTTTGATGTGATCTTTAATAGTTCTTTTAAGAATACTATTTATCCTAAATGCAAGTTCTTTAGGCTCAAAAGGTTTAGCTAAATAGTCATCTGCTCCGATCTCAAAACCCTCTATTCTATCAGAAGCTTCTCCTTTAGCTGTTAGTAAAATTATTGGTGTATTTATTTTAAATTTATTATCTCTTATAAATTCTAACCCACTTTTTCCTGGCATCATAATATCTAAAACTATCAAATCAAATCTAATAACTTTTAATTTCTCTTCAGCATCAAATGCATTACTCGCAGTTGTAATCAAATAATTTTTTTGTTTCAGGAATTTTTTTACTAAATTCCTTATTCCGTCGTCGTCATCAATAACTAATATATGACCCCTAAAATTATTCATTTATGATTTTTTTTAATACCTTCTTAAAATTTAAAACTTCCATAGATGAGGAATCTAATAGTGCTTTTTGAATTCTTTTTTTTTGAATGTTAAAAATTTCATCAAATATTACCATACCTCTATTGCTCAAATAGACATGTTTGATGCGAGTATCCTTTTTATCTTTTTCAAATGAAATAGCATTTAATTTTATAAGATCATTCAAAACACGATTTAAACTTTGTTTAGTTACTTTTAATTTTTTTAGCAACTCTGATATTGTAATTCCATTATATAAAGATACTAGATGAAGAACTTTCTGATGCGCAAGCCCTATATTGTAATTTTCAAGAATTTTTTTACTATCTGAAAACGTTTCTCTGTAAACTATAAACAATTCTTCTATAAATTCTTTTAATTGATCATCTTTTAAGTAGAGAAGCTGTTTCATTTTGGTAAGTTATATTGACATATTATACATACAAAGATATTTTTTGTTAATAAAATCTAATGATACCCTACGATAAAAGAACTGGAAAAATTTGGTACAATAACGAACTCGTTGATTGGCAAGACGTTAAATTACATGTTTTAAGCCATGGTTTACATTATGCTAGTTGTGTATTCGAAGGCGAAAGAGTTTACGATAGTGAAATCTTTAAATTAGAAGAACATACATCAAGATTTTTCCATTCTGCAAGACGTATGGGTTTTGAAATACCCTTCACAGAAAAGCAAATTAATGATGCATCTAAAAAAATTGTTGCTTCTCAAAATGTAAAAAATGGTTATGTGAGACCAGTTGCGTGGAGAGGAAGTGAGATGATGGCAATCTCCGCTCAACAAACAAAAATACATGTTGCAGTTGCAACTTGGGAATGGGGATCATACTTTGATCCAAAACTAAAATCAGACGGAATTAAATTAAATATCTCAAACTGGAGACGTCCAGCACCAAACACAATTCCATGGGATACTAAAGCTGCGGGTCTTTACATGATTTGTACTCTTTCAAAGCACGAAGCTGAGAAACAAGGTTTTACGGACTCCTTGATGTTAGACCATGAGGGAAATGTAGCAGAGGCTACAGGTGCAAATGTTTTTTTTAAAGATAAACAAGGATCTTTACATACTCCAATACCAGACTCTTTTTTAGATGGCATAACTAGGAGAACTGTAATCGAAATAGCAAGATCTAAGAATATACCAGTGAATGAGAGAAAAATTAATCCAGATGAACTTAAAGATTTCGTTGGATGTTTTCTAACTGGTACAGCAGCAGAAGTTACTCCAGTATCTCAAATTGATAAATACAATTTCAAAGTATGTAATACAATAATTGAATTATCTGAAAGCTATCAGCAAACCGTTAGAAAAAAAAAAGCAGCTTAATTTTTTTCATCCTCAGAAATTGCATGATCAATCCCTTTTCTTAGATAATCATAGCCTGTGTATAAAGTTAAAAATGCTGATAACCACAATAGTATAATTCCAATTGTCTGAGCGTTATAATCTTGAAAATTTATAATTTTGTTTCCTGTTTCACCTAACAATAAAATTGATATTGCAAACATTTGAAGAAATGTTTTTAATTTAGCTAAACTTGAAACTGGTATATTAACTTTGCCTTTCGCAAGAAATTCTCTTAATCCTGATATTAATATTTCACGCGTAAGAATTATTATCGCAGCAATTACCTCAAAATTTTTAATCGTTGCATTCATTACAAGTAAAATTAAGGCAGTAGCTACAATAATTTTGTCCGCAATTGGGTCTAACAATTCTCCTAGTTTTGACTCCTCTTTAAACATTCTTGCCAGTAGTCCATCCAAAAAATCAGTAAATGAAGCTATAACAAATAGTACGAAAGGAATTATGTCACCGTAAAAACCAGGAAGATAAAATGTTATAACAAATATTGGAACAATAATAATTCTTCCTATTGTTAAATAATTAGGGATTTTAATTTTCATTCGTGGAAATAATTATATATTTTTTTTGCTACTTTATCTTCTATACCATCAACTGATTTAATTTCATCTAAACTTGCCGATTCTACAGCTCTGGCAGAGCCAAAATGATTTAATAGTGCCCTCTTTCTTACTCCACCAACACCTTCAATTTGGTCAAGCAAGGATTTGCTAATGCCTCTTTTTCTTTTTGCTCTATGAGCACTAATAGCAAATCTGTGTACCTCATCTCTTATTCTTTGGAGAAAAAATAACGTTGGGTCGTTTCTATCAAATTTATGATCTTTTCCATTGTGAAAAAAGGTTTCATTACCACTATTTCTTTGTTTGCCCTTAGCTATAGCTACAACTGGTATGTCGTGGAGCCCTAGTTCATCCATTGTGTTTCTTGCTGTAGAATATTGACCTTTACCACCATCTATGAGAACCAAATCAGGAAAAGATAAATAATTATCTTTTTCCTGTATCGCTCTTTTAAAACGTCTATTAAGAACTTCTTTCATCATTCCATAATCGTCTTGTTCATTGCCTCTAACCTTTATATTAAATTTTCTATATCTTTTTTTGATAAAACCCTCTTCACCATATGCGACTAAAGCTCCAACACTATTAGTTCCTTGAATATGACTATTATCGTAAACTTCAATTAATTTAATACTATTATCTAAATCAAACTTTTTAGAAACTTCTTCAAATAGGTTCTTATTGTTTTGGCTTTCATATAACTTTCTATTCAAACTATCCTTAGCGTTTTTAATTGCTTGGTTTACAACTTTTAGTTTTGAACCTCTTTTTCCGATTGAAATATTTATTTCTTTATTTTCTTTTTGAGATAAGGTTTTTTCGATAAGTTCTTTTTCTTTAATCTCATCGCTAAGTATAATACTTTTTGGAACACTTTTATTTTCATAAAATTGAATTACAAAAGAATTTAAAATGTTTGTTAATTTTTCATCTGGATCGTGTTTAGGAAAATATGATTGATTTCCCCAGTTTTGTTTTGATCTGTAAAAAAATACTTGGACACAAGTTTTTCCAGACTCTTTATATGCAGCAATTACATCTGCTTCAATTAAATTTGCCTCATTTATTCTTTGTGAAGATTGAATTATATTAAGAGACTTTATCCTATCTCTTAAAATTGCTGCTTTTTCGAAATCCAGTTCCTCACTTGCAGTCTCCATTTGATCTGATAAACTTTTTTGAATTTTTCTTGATTTGCCAGATACAAATTCGATGGCATTATCAACGCTTTTTTTATAATCATCTTCTTGAACAAAACCGACACAAGGACCTGAGCATCTTTTTATTTGATATAATATACATGGTCTCTCTCGGTTCCTAAAAACAGTGTCGTCGCAAACTCTTAGTTGAAAAATTTTTTGAATTATTTTTATAGTCCAATTAGCAGATCCTGCAGAAGCAAATGGACCAAAGAAAAAACCATCTTTATTTTTCTTTCCTCTGTGTTTAGTAATTTGTGGCCATTTAGATTTATTCGAAATATAAATGAATGGAAATGATTTATCATCTCGTAATAAAATATTAAATTTCGGCTTGTGTTTTTTTATTAAATTTGCCTCTAACAGAAGTGCTTCACTTTCATTCGAGGTCGTAGTAATTTCGATTTTTTTTGTTTGGGACAGCATTCTTTCTGTCCTGATAATATGGTTCTTCTCTGATACGTAACTTTTAAGTCTATTTGGGAGATTTTTTGCCTTACCTACGTATAATATCTCGTTATTTATACTTAACATTTTATATACGCCCGGCAGTTTCGGTATTAGAGGAAGTTGTTTTTTAATTACTTCTTTACCTATTTCAGAATTACGCATTACTTCTTTTTTTTGAAATTTCAATTCCTACAGATGAGCAATCTTTCATTATTTCCAATTTTTCGATTTTTAAAACTATTTTATCTATTCTTCTGTCTTTAAAAATTTCGTTAAATATATCCTCTGCTAAAGTTTCTAAAAAATTATAATGTTTATTTTTAACTAATTTTTTTATGAGCCTGACTAGCTTGTCATAGTTTACAATTGATTTTAAATCTCTATCATTTGTTGGTTTTTTGTCTTTATAATTGGCCTCTAAACTAAATTTTACTTTTTGGGGGTTTTTTTTCTCTATATCAAAATAACCCAATTTGATATTTAATGTAAGTTCTTTAATTAAAACTTTTTTTTCATAATTAAATAGACTTTTGTTTTTGTCAATTTTAACAATATTCAAATTATTCTTTTTCATATTTTAAAGTCTTGACGCAATGTATTCTTTGATTAGTGGATGATAATACATAAAACAATCAGCAAAATCTATTACATGTGCATCTTTTAATGGCTCTTCCCAATTTGAACCAGCAATTTTACATTTTTTTCCGTTAATTTTTTTCTCTTCAGAAACTACTATTCTCTTAAAGTTAGGAACATCATCCATCCAAT
>CESN01012780.1_pt1 | contig 29033 bp, 31 predicted proteins | sample 531181 | NCBI WGS metagenome assembly CESN01 (sample SAMEA2621990, study PRJEB7988) | marine metagenome | isolation source: saline water (ENVO:00002010), including
TAGAAATAATAAAAAAATTATTTTTCTTAATGGAAAATAATTTAGTAATTTATTAATTATTTCATTTTTCATAATAAACTGAATTAGCAATGTCGAAAAAAGAATAGTATTAATAGATGCTCCAATCACTATATGCCCACCATCGGATCTAGATAACCCAATTTTATAGTAAAATATTCCCATTAAATAAAAAACTAACAATATGATTTTAGAATTAAAGAATAAATTGTTATTTTTATTTAGAAAATAGTTTGAAATAATTATTCCATTTAAAATAATTAGAATTATAGCTTTAGAAGCTCTTGTTGAATTTTTTTCTCCAGAAAAGGGTTGTGGGTGTATTAGTCCATTCCATATTTCGTTATATTTTAAAATGTTTATTGAATTGTTAAAGAATTCTTTAAATTCAATAAAGCCAATAAAATAAATAAATATTAAGCAACTAATCCCGAACCCTAAAATAGAAGAAATAACATTTAAATATTTTTTTTTAATTATTAATAAAATTATAACGAATAGAAATGTTGCATTTAAAAACACTCCTCTGTCAAGGCTCCATAAAAGAGAGAAAAAACATAAATTACCGATAAAAAAAAAGTTTGTATTAATAAAGTTCTGTTTAAAAAAAGTGTTTATAAGTAATATTAAAAATATAATTGAACAAATATCTCTGTAATTAGGAAAATTAGGGTAAGAGATGTTATAATTATAAATTAAAAAAATACTTAATATAAAAAAAAAATAAATCTCTTTTTGCTCATCTAAGTTAAATATTTTTGACAATTTATAAGAAAGCAAAATTGTAAAAAAAATAAAAATATAATTTAACAACACCTGAAAAATTCTGTATGATCCGATACTTTCGACTCCAAATATCTTCCAAGCAAACTTAGTATTTAATATATCATAAAATAATCCAGTGTTTAAATAAGAACCTAACCAAAAATTGCTTTTTAGATTACTATTTATTGCACCTGATAAAAGTTGACCTTCATGAAAAATATCTAGTTTGTAAGTTGGCAAATCTGTACTGACAAAATTTACGATCAAAATAATTAAAAAAAAAATTATATATGGAAATTGTTTTTTATTTGTTTTAAAAGCTATTTTTTCGAAACTTCGATTAAAAATTAATTCCTTAATTGAGTTGCTATTTTTATGAACCAAAGCAAAACTTACAACATAAGATAATAATGATAAAACAACAATTAGTACAAATCGCAAAGTATCATTCAGGTGGTGATGATTATACTCTTTATATTCACCTTCAATTTCAGATGGAATATGCAATGGTATAGATATTTTTTTCCATAATAAAGATATACAAATCATAACAAATATAGAAATCGATAATGGTAAGAGATTTTTAAAAACTAATTTATTCATAGATATAAAATTATTAAATATATATAAAAATTTATATATTATTTTAGATTATATTTATTTAATAGATATTTTTTGGAGAGATGGCCGAGGGGTTTAAGGCGCACGCTTGGAAAGCGTGTAAAGGGGAAACTCTTTCATGGGTTCGAATCCCATTCTCTCCGCCAAAAAGCCAATTTTTTAAAATCGATTTTTTTCTTTTTTTTTTTGATCTATTTGTATTGATAATCAATAATTATTTTGATCTTTAAATCGAAGTCATTTTTATATTGTTTTAAAAAATGCTATAAGAATAGCGTTTCCGATTATAAAAATGCAAAAAAATAATTATCAAGCAGACTCCATCAAAGTATTGAAAGGTTTAGAGGCTGTCAGAAAAAGACCTGGCATGTACATAGGTGACACCGATGATGGTACAGGTCTTCATCACATGATTTATGAGGTAGTCGACAACTCAATTGATGAAGCTCTAGCAGGATATTGTAAACAGATTGATGTAACTTTAAATGAAAATGGCTCAGTGACAGTCAAAGACGACGGTAGAGGGATTCCTGTTGATTTACATAAATCAGAAAAGAAATCAGCAGCAGAAGTTATAATGACACAATTACACGCCGGGGGAAAATTTGACCATGATTCTTATAAAGTTTCTGGCGGGTTGCATGGGGTAGGTGTATCTGTAGTAAATGCATTATCAGAAAAATTAAATTTAATTATTGAAAGAAATGAGAAAAAATATCTTATTGAATTCGTTAATGGAAATACGAAGTCACCTTTGAAGGTGATTGGTAAATCAAAAAAATCAGGAACCGAAGTTAATTTTATTCCATCTAAAGAAATTTTTTCGTCTATAAAATTTAATTTTCTAACAATTCAAAAAAGATTAAGAGAGCTGGCTTTTTTGAACAAAGGAGTAAAGATATCACTTACAGATTTGACTACAAAAAAAAATAAAAATTTTGTTTTTCAATATAGTGGAGGAGTGTTAGAATTTGTTGAATTTTTAGACGAAAAAAGAGAAAATTTAAAAAATAAAAACAACAATGATTTATTTAGAAAACCAATATTTATAGAGGGCAAAAAAGACAATATTGAATTAGAGTGTGCTCTTAAATGGAATTCATCTTATCAAGAGGATATTTACTCATATACAAATAATATACATCAAAAAGATGGAGGTACACATTTATTAGGTTTTAGGAGTTCTTTAACAAGGATAATTAATAAGTATGCAAATGAACATAATTTATTGAAAAGAAATAAATTGTCAATATCAGGCGACGATATAAAAGAAGGATTAACTTGTGTGTTATCAATAAAACTACCAGATCCAAAATTTTCTTCACAGACAAAAGATAAACTTGTATCTTCAGAGGTTAGAAATATAGTAGAAAATTTAGTAAGTCAAAAGTTATCATTATGGTTTGACCAAAATCCATCAATTTCTAAAGTTATTTTAGGAAAAATTATTCAAGCCGCATTGGCAAGAGATGTAGCTAGAAAAGCAAGAGAAAATGTTAGACGTAAAGGAGCATTAGAACTTACTGGGCTCCCCGGCAAACTTGCAGATTGTCAAAATTCAAAACAAGAAGGCACAGAGTTATTCATTGTCGAGGGTGACTCAGCTGGAGGTTCAGCAAAACAAGGGAGAAATAGAGAATTTCAAGCCGTTTTACCTTTAAGAGGAAAAATTTTAAACACTTACATAGACATAAATAATAGTAATAAAAAATTTAGTTCTAATGGCAATGGTAAAGATCATAAAACAAAAACAGTATCAAAAATGGTTTCCTCTAGTGAAATTGTTACTCTAATAAATGCACTAGGATTGAATCCAAATGTTGATGAAATAGATACTAAAGATTTGAGGTATGGTAAAATTATAATAATGACAGACGCAGATGTTGATGGGTCACATATAAGAGCGTTATTGCTTACTTTTTTCAATAATAGCCCATTTAATAAACTCATCTCATGTGGACACATTTATTTAGCTCAACCACCTCTATTTAAGATTACCAAGGGGGGCAATACTTCATACTTAAAAGATGAAGAAGAGCTTAATAATTTTATAATGATCAATTCTAAAAATTCAAAAAAAATAGACAAAAATTCAAAAGAATACAAAAAAATAATTGAAATTGAAAAGTCAAAACTTTCTATACAAAGATTTAAAGGTTTGGGTGAAATGAATCCAGATGAATTATGGAACACAACTTTAAATCCCAAAACAAGAAATTTACTGCAAGTTAAATATTCTAAAAATGAAAGCAAAGATAAAAATTTAATTCATACTTTAATGGGTAATGATGTAGCTTCTAGAAAAGATTTCATTGTAGATAATGCAATAAATGTATCAAATTTAGACATTTAGATGGAGCAATTCCATGAGATCAGTAAATATTCTTTAAATAAGTCAACTTATATAAATTTGAGATGGATTGGTATCATTGGACAATTCATTACTATAAATCTTGTGGCTTTCGTTTTTCAATTTGAATTTAATTACATTTTTGCAAATTTTATAGTTTTTTTGGGTGGTCTTACCAATATTCTATTATCTAATTTTTTTAAAAATAAACAACTTTCTAGTTCTTCTGCCTTTTATTTTTTGTTAATAGATATAATACAGTTAAGTTTATTATTATATTTAACCGGTGGTATATTAAATCCATTTTCGGTATTTCTAATAATTCCAAGTGTTTTTGCATCTTCGAATTTAGATTTTAGAACAAATTTAATATTAATATTTATAACATTAATTTCAATTTTTATACTTACAATATTTCATGAAGAGCTTCCTGCACCATTAAATGATTATAAATTAAGTAATTATTACTATTACTCGGTTCCATTAGGTTTAACTATAGCATTATTATTTTTAAATTATTTTGCAATTTCCTTTGGTAAAGAAAATAGATTAAGGAAGGATGCATTAGATAAAATTCAAGAAGTTATTTCTAAAGAACAAGAATTAGTTTCTTTAGGAGGTCAAGCAGCAGCAGCAGCACATTCATTAGGCACTCCTTTATCTACAATAAAAATAATATCACAGGATCTTTATAGTCAATTACAGAAAGATAATATTTTAAAAAAAGATTTAGAATTGCTAGTAAGTCAAGTCAATAGATGCAACGACATTTTAAAAAAACTTACAATCAATCCGTTAATATCAGATGATTTTATAGGTAAAGATTTAAGTTTATCTAATTACATTAATGAAATTGTTAAATCATTTGAAGAATTTTCCGAAAAAATTTTTGTTGTAAATTTAGAACAAGACAGTAACCCATTAAAAATAACTAAATCAGTAGAATTAGTATATGGTATTAGAAATTTTATTGGAAATGCTAATAAATTTTCAAAAAAAAATATTTATATTTCGATTTTAAGCAACAGTGAAATTTCAGAAATAATAATTGAGGACGATGGAAATGGCTTTCCTAAAGAGGTTTTAAGTAAAATAGGTGATCCTTACATATCATCTATTCGCGAAAAAAATAAATCAAAAACTGGTTTAGGTCTAGGAATTTTTATCGGAAAAACACTTTTGGAAAAAAATTTTGCTGAAATAAATATTAGAAATTCCGAAACAAGAGGAGGCGCAGAAATTAAAATAAAATGGCAGAATATAAATCTAAAAAAAATTTAATTTAGCTTAACTTTTCTTTCGAATAGACTGCCAAGTTCATTTATCATAACATCACCAAGCTCTTGAACATCAGCTATTTTTATTGCTTTTTCATAATATCTAGATACGTCATGACCTATACCAATGGCAAGAATTTCAATATCTTTTTTACTCTCAATTTGTTTGACAATTTTTTTTAAATGTTTTTCCAGGTAATCCCCAGAATTTACAGATAGTGTCGAATCGTCCACCGGAGCCCCGTCAGATATAACCATTAAAATTTTTCTTTCTTCGTCTCGTTTCTTTATTCTGTTATATGCCCAGGATATAGCCTCTCCATCTATATTTTCTTTTAAAAGACCTTCTTTAAGCATTAAACCTAAATTATTTTTAGATTGTCTCCATTGAGTGTCTGCTGATTTATATATGATATGTCTTAAATCATTTAATCTGCCTGGATTTTTAATTTTTCCATTATTATTCCAAAGCTCTCTACTTTGTCCACCCTTCCAATTTTTTGTCGTAAAACCCAATATTTCAACTTTAACAGAGCATCTTTCTAATGTTCTTGATAAAATATCTGCACATAATGCAGCTATAGTTATTGGCCTACCTCTCATAGATCCAGAATTATCTATAAGCAAGGTAACCACTGTGTCTTTAAATTCAAAATCTTTCTCTTTTTTAAAAGATAGTGAATTATAAGGATCGGTTATAACTCTTGTAAGTTTTGAACTATCTAATAAACCCTCCTCTAAATCAAATTCCCATGATCTATTTTGTTTAGCCAAAAGTTGTCTTTGTAGTTTATTTGCAAGTTTAGTTATTAAATCCTTAAAACCTGTTAGTTGTTGATCAAGATTTTTTCTTAATTTAATAATATCTTCAATTTTCTCAATTTTTTCAGCTTTTAAGATTTCATCAAATTTTGTTGTAAATATTTTATATTCTAAATTATTATTTATTAAATTTAATTTTTGAGATATATTTTCAGAAGAAAAATCATCTTTACCATCATCCGAAACTTGATCATCAATCCTAAATTCAGAAACATCGTATTCAATTTCTAATTTATTTTGCTCTAAACTTTTATCATTAGAATTACTTTCGTTATCATTTTCGTTCTCTTGATTGCTATTGCTTTCATCATCATTAGCACTATCTTTGTTGCTACTTTTGGTTGTGTCTTTATTATTAATATCAATGTTATTAATAATTTCTGCAAATTTTTCATTATAATTTTTTTGATTATTTACATTATTTTTTAAATAACTTTCAAATTTTTCAAATTCTTTATCAAAACTTTTTTTCCAATAATTAACGATTTTCTGACATTCCCGATTTAATTTTAATTTAAAAAACTTATTTAATAAGTAAATCTCAAACGCTTCATTAATTTTAGAATCTTTTTTAACATTAGCCTCAATGATACCTGATAATTTTCTTTGATATGCACTTAAGATATTTTTTTTTATACCTATATATTTATTGGATCCGATTGTTTCATATCTAATCTTTTCAGATATAGCATAAAGTAAACGACCACTTTCATTAACAGGCTTATATTTTTCAAAAATTGATTTATTAGAATAAAATATTTTTAGTGCCATAGAGTCTGAATAGGCTCTATTCATCTCAATATTTGTCTTGGATGATGGATTTTCATCATTTATTGGGTCAAATTTACTCTCTGAGTTTTTAGTATAATCCTTTTCAATATCTTTGAGATCGCGAGAAAGTACTTTATGAGTACTAGTAAGAGCTAATTTTATTTTTTCTAATAATTCTTCATCATTCTTCATTTATATTTGAACATTTTTTAGTGATTCTGGTAATTCATCCCCAAATACTCTTTGATAATATTCAGCAATTATATTTTTTTCTGAATTATCACACTTATTTAAAAAAGTTACTCTAAATGAGTATCCTATATCTTTAAAAATTTTATAATTATTGCTCCAGTTAATTACAGTTCTTGGACTCATTACCGTTGATATATCGCCCGCAACAAAACCTTTTCTAGTTAAAGTTGCTACCTTTACCATTTTGCTTATTTTATCTTTTCCTTCAGAATTATTCATCTCATTATTCTTTGCTAATATTATTTCAATTTCTTTTTCTTCAGGCAAATAATTTAATGATGAAACTATTTCCCACCTATCAAGCTGTGCTTGATTTATCTGCTGGGTTCCTGTGTAAAGTCCGGTTGTATATCCTAAACCTATTGTGTTGGCTGTAGCAAATAACCTAAAGAAATCATTTTGTTTTACTACCTTGTTTCTGTCTAACAATGTAAAATAACCATCACTTTCAAGAATTCTTTGAAGAACAAACATAACGTCACTTCTTCCAGCATCATATTCATCAAAAACTAACGCCACTGGATTTTGAAATGACCAAGGTAAAATACCTTCTTTAAATTCAGTTATTTGTTTTCCATCCTTTAAAGTAATGGCATCTTTGCCAATTAAATCAATTCTACTTATATGTGAGTCAAGATTTATTCTAACACATGGCCAATTTAATCTTGCAGCTACTTGTGTAATATGAGTACTTTTTCCAGTACCATGATAACCATGTATTATAACTTTTTTGTTATATGAAAATCCGCTTAGGATTGCTAAAGTTGTTTCTCTATCAAAAACATAGTCTTTGTCTATATCAGGCACTAACTCACTTTTTTTTGAAAATGCATCAATCTCCATGTTGCTATCAAAACCAAAAGTTTGCTTAATTGAAATCTTTATGTCTGGTTTAGTATTTATGTTTTCTATCAATTTTGTTCCTATAAGTATTTTTTAGTTGTGTATAAGCTAGTGTTATAACTTTTAATTTATCTTCAAAACATTTATTTCCAGCATTCATATCAGGGTGAAACTTTTTGACAAGTTTTTTGAACTTTTCTTGTACTTTTTCCCATTTTAGACCAACACTTATCCCTAATATTCCAAAAGCTTTCATATCATTTTGATCAAAATTCAATTTACTATTACCATTCATCAAGAATTTATTATTAAATTTTTCTTCATTTAGGGCATTATTCCACAATACTTTAAAAAAGTTGTCTGATGAGCTAAAACTCATAGTTGGTTTGTGCCATGTTAAATCAGATTTCAAAAAATTATAGATTTCATTATCACTCATACCACTAAAATAATTCCAATTTTTATTGAATTCTTTTATATGCTTAAGGCATAGTAATCTATAATTTTTGCTATTATCTTTTTCAATTGGTGCCTTATATTCACCCTTTTTATCGCAATTATTCCAATCACAAATTGTTTTCATATTATAATTTTTAATATTATATTTATAATTAATGGATGTAAATCAACTTATAGAAAATTTAAAAAAAAAAATTGAAATAAATTTTAATTGTGAGGAAATTAAAATTTTAGATAAAACCTTCTTACACAAGAAGCATGTTTCACATCAAAAAGGTAAATTCCACTTAAAAATAATTATTAGATCCGGAGAGCTAAGAAATCTAAAAAAACTAGAAAGCTCCAGAAAAGTACATAAAATTTTAGAAAATGAAATAAAAAAATATATTCATTCAATACAGTTAGATATTATTTAATTCTTTTCTTAAAAATATTTCAATTTGATTTATGTTAAATTTTTTATTTATGATTGGTTGACCTAAATTCTTTAATAGAACTAGATTTATATCATCATTACTATTTTTTTTATCGTTGATCATAAACTTAACAATTTTCCTCACATCTTTTAATTTAAAAAAATTATTTAGTTTTAAATTAAATTTTAATTTTTCAAAATGTCCCATTATTAAATTAAATGATTTGTAAGATAAATATTTTTTTTTTAAACTAAATTTAATAGCACATTTTATACCTAATAATACACCTTCACCGTGATTTAAATTTTTATTAAGTCCAATAGCTGATTCGAAAGCATGTCCAAAAGTATGACCAAGATTCAAAATTTTACGTAATTTTTTTTCTATTTCATCTTCCTCGACTACTTTTTTTTTTATTTTGCAACTATTAATTATTGCATTTGTTATGTATGGCTCTTTTAAAGACAAAATCTCTTTTGAAAAATTATTTAGAAAATTAAAACCTTTTAAATCTCTAATTAGTGTGTGTTTTAAAATTTCAGCATAACCACATAATATCTCTCTTTTGTTCAAAGAATTTAAAAAGGAAGTATCAGTTATAACTATCTTTGGTTGATAAAATGACCCAATCAAGTTTTTCCCAAATTTGAGATGATTAACACCACTCTTTCCACCAATACTAGCATCAACCTGAGCTAACAATGTTGTTGGAATATTTATGAATTTGATGCCTCTTTTGTAAATACTTGCAGCGAAACAGGATAAATCTCCAATAATACCTCCACCTATTCCAACTAAACAGTCACTCCTGCTAAAATTATTCTCTAATAGTATTTCAATTATTTTTTCAACATTATTTAAATTCTTATTTTTTTCGTTAGCAACTATTTTATAAAATATTTTATCTCTGCATTTAATATTCTTGATCACTTCATGGGAATTTTTGCTCGGGACTTTGTTATCTAATACAAATAAAACTTTATTAAATAAAATTTTTTCTCTTTTGAAAATTTTATTTAAATTCCTAATAATATTGTTACCTATATATACACGGTATTTGCCGTCTTTAGTTGTAACATTAATTTTGTTTAATTTCATAAATATTAATAATATTTCTCACAATTTCGTTTTTACTCAATTTTTTGCAATCTATTTTAAAGTTAGCTTCTGCATATATTCTTGATCTTTCTATAATCATCTTAGTCAAATCTTTCTTTGACAAATTTTTAACTAATGGTCTTTTACCACTTTTGATTATTCTTTCAATTAATGTGTCTTTGTCCCAATTCAACCAAAAAGAAATATGATTTTTTAATACTAATTTTCTAATTTTTTCGTTTAAAAAACTTCCACCTCCTAAAGATATAATCTTAGAATTTTGTTCTAATTTACTTAATGCTACATCTTCTTCTACTTCTCTAAAATATTTCTCACCTTTTAATTCGAATATTTTTGTGATCAAAATTTTCTCTCTTTTTTCTATTTCATTATCTAGATCAATAAAATCAAATTTTAATCTATTTGCAATTATTTTACCAATTGTTGATTTTCCAGATCCCATCATACCAACCAAAACTAAATTTTTTTTTAATACCATCGATTTCTTTTATTGAAAAAACACAAATATGTCTTAATTTGAAATTAATTAAAGTTATATGCAATTTCAAAAAAAAACAAGTATAGGAAATCTAAGCTCAATAAGTAAATTATTTATAAAGCTTGCGATATTAATATCTCTTATCTTTTTAGCAGTATTAATGATTGATCGAATAAACTTTCCTAAACCGATTAATTCCATAGAAACAATAATTCCAAATGAAAAAATCAAAATTATTAAATAATTTAAAATTTTCTTTTTTAATTATTCTTTTTACATCTCTTACAATTTCTAAAATATATTCGAACGAACCAATTGACATTTGGGACTTGGAAAACAAAGAGGATGCTCTCGAAAACAATTCATTAGAGGAAAATAGTTCTACAAGTATTTTTTCAAAAAAAAAAAATAAAAATTTCGCAATTCTAAGTGATGATAACTTAAATCTATCGAAGATTAATCTAATCGGATTGTACGACCCACAAGTAAATAATTTAAATATAGACATGTGGTCAAATTCAAATGGTGATCAAATAAAATCAATTATGAAAAAAATTTCAAAAATTAAGCTTTCTCAAGATGCTAGTGAGATTTTAGAAATTGCATTACTTACAAATTCATATTCACCAAAAAATCAAATAACATTTGATGAGTTTAATAATTATAAAATTGATTTTTTAATAAAAAAAAAAGATTTTGATTTAACTAAAAAATTTTTTTTGTCTAATAAAAACATTCCTAATAGCCAAAAGCTTGCGAAAAGTTATATAGATCATTATTTGTTAATAGGTGAAATTGAGAATTCTTGTGAAATCTTAAAAGATATAAAATTTTTAGAACCTGATGATTACATAGATAAATTTAATATTTACTGTTTAATTTATGACAATAAAAAAGACGCTGCTCAAATTATTTACGATTTAAAAAAGGAAAGTGGATTTAAAGATAATTTTTTTGAGGAAAAATTTAACTTTCTTATGGGTTACAATGAAAATACAGTTCTTATATCAGAAAAAAATATTCTTGAATTTCATTTATCTCATAAGACTAATAATAATTTTTCATATATTCCAGATAATGATACAAAAAAATTTGTATGGAAATATTTATCAAATTATAACTTGTTAGAGACTGTTTTTAATATTGATTTAAACGACAGAGATAAAATAGAAACAATTGAAAAAGCTACTCATGAAAATATTTATACAGAAAAAGAATTGCTAAGTCTTTATAAGAGATTCGAATTTAGTTTAGATGAGCTATTAAATGTAAAAAAGACATATAGTAATTTGCCCCAATATGTATCAAGAGCACTTTTATATCAAAGACTATTATTAACATACGACGTTAATGAAAAATTATTTTATGCGGAAAAGATTAAAAATTCTATGATTAAAGACAAAATAGAAAACGCTTTTAATGAAGAATTATCTAAACTGCTGAGAGAATTAACTCCTGAACAGATACCACCAGAATATACAATATTTTACGAGTCAAATTTAATATCTGATAAAAAAAAAGAAAAAAAAATTAAGTATAATAATAAAGTCATACATCAATCAAAATTAATAAATTATTTTATTAAAAAATATGAAATTGAAAAATTAAGTAAAAATACAAATGATATGTTAAAAAAAATAAAAAATAATAAAAATTATGTTTTTTCGAATAAAGATAAAATATTGTTAGACTCTATAAAATTTGAGGGCGCTAAAATAAAAAAAAAATATGATAATTTATATGTTTCAGACCCAAATGTTCCAACGGATTTACAAGTTCTTGTCAATAATAACGAAATAGGAATGATACTTTTAAGATTAGTTGAAATAATAGGTGAGGATAATGTAGAAGACTTAGGAACAGAAAATTTATATTTTATCACTACAGTTCTAAATCAATTAAATTTAGATACAATAAGAGATAAGTTGCTAATTAAAATTTTACCTCTAAAAGTTTAATTATAATGTCCATAAAAAATATTATTACAGTGCCAGACGAGTCTTTGAGAAAAATTTCTGAACCATTAGAAAAAGTAAGTATTAATGAAAAAAAGCTAATACAAAATCTATTTGACACAATGTATAATGCAAATGGTATTGGTTTAGCTGCAATCCAAATTGGAGTACCAAAAAGAGTAATTGTAATAGATGTTTCTAAGGATGAAAATAAAAAAAATCCTCATTGTTTCATTAATCCAGTAATTAAAAAAAAAAGCAAAGAGACATCTATTTATGAAGAGGGGTGTCTGTCTATTCCAGAAACTTTTATTGAAATAGAAAGACCCAAAATAGTTACAATAGAATATTTAGATCAATATGGTGACAAAAAGGAAATTAAATGTGATGGTCTTTTATCTACTTGCGTACAACACGAAATTCAACATTGTGATGGAAAATTAATTATTGATTATATATCTAAATTAAAGAAAGATTTTATAATAAAAAAATTGTCAAAAAAAAAAATTAAAAATTTATAAATTATATGTTTAAATTAATTTTTTTTGGCACACCTGAATTTTCGGTTCCTATTTTAAATAAAATTTACCAAAGTAAATATTGTATAAAGTGTGTATATACTCAGCCTCCGCGTAAGTCACATAGAGGACAAAAAATTAAAAAGTCTTCAGTACATAAATTATCTGATTTTTTAAATTTAAATGTTCGATCTCCGTTTAATTTAAAAAATAATTTAGAAGAATATAATTATATCAATAAACTGAATGCAGACATAGCAATTGTTGTGGCTTATGGGCAAATAATTCCTAAAAATTTTTTAAATCTTACTAAAAAGGGTTTTATAAATATTCATGCATCGCTATTACCAAAATATAGAGGAGCAGCACCGATACAGAGAGCTATTATGAATTTAGAAAAAAAAACTGGAATAAGTATTATGAAAATTAACGATAAATTAGATAGCGGTCCGATTAGTAACAAATATGAGATAGAAATAAAAAAAAATGATAACTTTTTATCTTTATCAAAAAAATTGAGCAAAATAGGATCAGAAGTAATTATTAAAAATATTGATCAAATTTTATTAGATAGAGTTAATTTTGAGAATCAAAAAGAAATCGAAGCATCTTATGCAAAAAAAATTTTAAAGTCTGAGGGGAAAATAAATTGGAAAGAAACTGCAAAGAAAATTTCAGCAAAAGTGAAAGGGCTTAATCCACACCCAGGTGCTTGGTTTATATACAAAAATGAAAGATATAAAATTTTAAAATCAACCACATTAAATTTAAATGGTGAGCCTGGTTTAGTTTTAGATAATAAATTATCAATAGCTTGTGGGAAAGGTTCAATCAAAGTTGAAGAAATACAGAGACAGGGAAAAAAACCACAAAATACAAATGATTTTATGATGGGAAGTGTGATTCGTAAAGGCTGTGTATTATACAATGAATAGATATCAAATATTAATCGAGTATGTTGGAACTAAATATATTGGATGGCAAATCCAAGATAACGGAGTTTCTATACAAAAAACACTTCAACTTATATTATCAAAATTATTAAAACAAAAAATAATTGTTTTTGGTTCAGGACGTACAGATAAAGGAGTCCATGCAATTGAACAGTCAGCTCACTTTGATGTGACCAATAAAATTTTAAACATTAATAAATTAATTAAATCATTAAATTTTTTTTTAAATAAAAAAAAAATTTCTATAAAAAACATAAAAAAAAGAACAATGTCTTTTCATGCAAGACATAGCGCAAAAGAGAGAACATATATCTATTTAATCAGAAATAGTATATCGTCATCAGTAATTAATAATCATAGAGAATGGCATATAATAAAAAATTTAGATTTAAGTTTATTAAAAAAAGGTGCAAAAAAACTAATAGGTACACACAATTTTTCTACTTACAGATCCTCTAATTGTAATTCTGTGAGTCCCATTAAGACTATGAGAAAAGTAGAAGTAACCAAAAATAATAAGTTAATAAAAATTAAATTTGTTTCCAAGTCATTTTTAAAGAGCCAAGTTAGATCAATGGTTGGATGTTTAAAATATTTAGGAGAAAAAAAATGGAATTTAAAAAAATTTGAATTAGTACTTAAATCAAAAAAAAGAAAAAATTGCGCCCCACTTGCTCCACCTCATGGACTTTATTTATTAAAAATTACTTATTAGTTTTGTATTTTCTAAATTTTTTATTTATTCTCCATCTTGAACCTTCACGTACAATATAACCACAACAATTTTTCGATCTACATTTGCAAGGAAATTGTTTATAATCTTCATCATAACCAAATCCGTAATCGTAAGATAATTCTTCTCCTTTTTTGATCTCTTTAATAGATGAAATCCAAAGTTTGAGACCAACACCATCGACCTCACAATTTGGCTCGCAAGAGTGATTAATTAATCGTGCTATATTATATGAAAAATCGCCATCTAAATCATATCTACTATTAAGGTTGTATAAATAAATAGCTTTACTATTGTCGAACTTTGGATTTGATTCAGTCTCTTTTTTTGTGATAATTTTGCCAGTGTAATTTATTATTTTAGTTCCTTTTTTTATATCCTTATTTGCAAACAAACCTTTATTATTAATTTTAGATGAACCTATTTTATATAACTTCATTTTTTAAGCTTCCATAAGACCCTTTACATGATATTGAGCACTTTCCGCAAGGGCATTAAGGTCATATCCTCCTTCGAGGACAGATATTACTTTTCCATTTGTAAATTTATATGTTGCATCTAAAGTGCGTTTTGTAATTTCATAAAAATCTTTTGATTTTAATTCAAACTGCGCTAATGGATCATCTTTATGTGCGTCAAAACCAGCTGAAAAAATTAAATATTCAGGTTTGTAATCCACAAGTCTATCCAAAACCCTTTCATAGGCATTAAAATATTGTTCTGAACCTGTACCTGCGGGTAATGGTATATTTAGTGAATTATTATATTTTCCTTTATCACTTTCTGAACCTCCACCAGGATAAAAGGGATACTGATGAGTAGAAATATATAAGGAATTCTTGTTTTCATATAATACATTATAACTGCCGTTGCCCCAGTGAACATCAAAATCTACACATGCAATTTTTGAATAGTTATATTGATTAATCAAATAATTTATTGCAATACCAGCATTTGATAAACAACAAAATCCCATTGCTCTGTTTCTTTCGGCATGATGGCCTGGAGGTCTTACAACACAAAAAGCATTTTTAAACTTTTTATTTTCAATTCCATCTATTGCGTTGATTGCTGAACCTGCGGCATCAAAAACTGCTTCTTTACTACCTGGTGATATTACAGTATCTCCATCAAGAAAATGTATTCCATTTTTAGGGAATGAATTTTTTAAATTTTCAATATAATTTTTAGAATGAGTTAGATTTAGAATTTTTTCTGGGACAACGCCAGGTTTTTCCCAAATTAAATTTTTTTCTTTTTTTAGAGCTTTAATAATACATTTAACTCTTTTTGGTTGTTCAGGATGACCATCGCCAGTTAAATGATTTTCTGATGTATCAGATGTAATTATTGCTGTTTTCACGAAAAGTAATTTTGCAATATTTCTTCGTAAATTTTAGTCAGTTTTTTCAGATCTTTCAGACTAACGTTTTCATTTATTTGATGCATACTTTTACCCACTAAACCAAATTCTAAACACGGTGTAATTTTTCTTATATATCTCGCATCTGATGTTCCACCTGAGGTAGACAATTTAGTATTTATATTTGTATTTTTTTTTATTATATCTCTTATCATATATGTTGTTTTATTTGGTTTAGTAACAAATGATTCGCCAGAAACAATAAATTTTATTTTAAAATTACATTTGTATTTTTTACAAATCCCCTTCGTACAGTTAATTATTTTTCTCTTAAGAGAATTAGAAGTATGTTTGTCATTAAATCTGACATTAAAAGTTGCATTTGCCTCCTCTGGTATTACATTATCAGCTTTGTTATCAATATTAATTTTTGTAATTTCTAAATTTGATGGCTGAAAGTTTTTAGATCCACTATCAAGTTTCATATTTTTTAAATTTTTTAATGTATCAATGATGCAAGTAGATGGATTAATTGCCTTATCATTGTATGCTACATGACCCATTTTACCAATTATTTTAATATGTCCAGTTAAAGACCCTCTTCTTCCAATTTTAATCATTTCTCCGATACGTAAAGGGTTTGTAGGCTCACCGACTATACAAAAATTTATTTTTTCTTTTTTCTTTTTTAAATAATCCACAACTTTTTTTGTTCCGTTAATTGCAATACCTTCTTCATCTCCTGTAATTAATAGACTTATTGATCCACCAAAATTGTTATTATTTTTAATAAAACCATGAACTGCAGAAATAAAAGATGCTATAGAACCTTTCATGTCACTAGCTCCTCTACCAATCAATTTACCGTTTCTAATAGTCGGCTTAAATGGATGAGATGACCAATTTTTTAAATTACCTGGTGGAACTACATCAACATGTCCTGCAAAACAAAAATTAAGACCTTTAGAGCCTAATTTTGCGTAAATATTCTTAACTGCATTACTATTCTTTTCTTTAAATATTAATAGTTTCGTTTTAAAACCAATTGAATTTAGTTTTTTTTCTAAAAAACTCATAATCCCTGCATCTTTTGGTGTTATAGAAGGATAACTTATTAGCTCTTTCGCCAATTTTAATTCATTAATAATAGTCATTTTAATCTCTTAGAAGATCATTAATAGATGTTTTTGATCTTGTTTTTTCATCAACTTGTTTAATAATTACTGCACAATATAATGACGGACCTGATGAATTATTTTTGTCTGGTAAAGATCCAGGAACTACAACTGAGTAAGGAGGAATTTTTCCGTAAGATATATGGCCAGTTTTTCTATTAACAATTTTTGTTGATTGACCTATATACATACCCATACTTAAAACTGATCCCTCTCCAACAATAACTCCTTCCACAACTTCAGACATAGCTCCAACAAAAACATTATCTTCGATTATAGTTGGAAGCGCTTGAGCTGGCTCTAAAACTCCACCAATTCCTGATCCAGCCGATATATGACAATTTTCTCCAATTTGACAACAGCTACCAGCACGGCTAAAGGTATCCATCATTGTTCCAGCTCCAACATACGCGCCTATATTTACATAGCACGGCATAAGTACAGCATTCTTTCCGATAAATGATCCAGGACGTACAGGACTATTGGGTGTCATACGAAATCCGGCAGCTTCATGTTGTTCTTTTGTCCAGCCAGCAGTTTTACCTTTCAGTAAATGAGATTTGTCATACCAACTACTATATGGACCATTTAAATTTTCCATAGGATAGACCCTGAAACTCAACAAAATTGCTTTTTTAAGATGTTGATGAGTTCTCCATTGACCATTAATTTTTTCTGCTACGCGGGACTTACCACTATCTAAATCATTTATAACTTGGTTAATTGCATCTTTTAAAGACTGATCCGAGTTCTGATTTACTTGGTCTTTATTTTCCCATGCTTCATTTATGATTTCTTCAATATTCATATTTATTATTTGCTTTTTAATAGCCTCATTTCTTTTAAAAATAAAGATAGATTTTCAATTTTGTAATCAATGTAATTTTTATCGGACTCCATTTTACCCCACTGCTCATCATTTATTAACCAAACAGTTGTACAGCCTCTTTCTTTTCCAATAGATAAATTTTTAGCAATATCCTCTACATAAATTGTGTTTTTTGGATCTATCCCAAATTTTTTTACCATTAAATCAAAGGCTTTCGGCTCTGGTTTTGGCCGATATTCAGCATCTGTAATATCAAATATATCATCAAATAAATCGTCAATACCTAGATGACTAAGTACATTTTTTGCATGATCAGTACTTCCGTTAGTAAAAATTAGCTTTCTCATATCTAAATTTTCTAATTCTTCTCTTAAAACTCTATCTTTCTTCATAAAGGAAAGATCTATATTATGAACATATTTTAGGAATTCTTTTGGTTGAATATCGTGATGTATCATTAATCCATTAAGACTTGTATTATATTTGTAAAAATAATTGGTTTGTAATTTTTTGGCCTCAACTAGGTTTACATTTAATTTTTCAGAAATATATTTAGTCATTAATCTAGAAACCTGCCCAAATACTGACTCTAAATCTTGATAAACAGTTCCGTCTAAATCTAATAATAAATTTTTTTTATTTCTTAGTTCATTCATTTAAATTACTTTCTTATTAAAGTACCTGAGCCTTTATCTGAAAATATTTCAAATAGAACTGAGTATTTTTTTCTACCATCAATAATTGCAACCGCAGTAACACCGTTATTTACTGCGTCAAGGCAAGTATTAATTTTTGGTATCATGCCTTCTGTTATAGTTTTATCTTTGATCATTTTTAAAATTTTCGTAGAAGATATCTCATTTATTAATTTGTTATTTTCATCTAGTACTCCTTCTACGTTTGTCATTAATAGTAATCTTCTTGATTTAAGTGCTTTTGCAATTGCTCCAGCTGCATGATCTCCGTTAATATTATGTGTTTGGTTATTAGCTCCTAATCCTAGCGGAGATATAATAGGTATTAAGTTTCTACGTATTGAGTTATTAATTATTTCAATATCAACATTATCAGGTATGCCAACAAAACCTAATTCCTCAGATTCAGGAATAACTTTAATGATATTATTTTCTTTTGTATTTATAGATATTGCTTTAGATCCCTTTTTCCTTAATGACGCGACAATATCTTCGTTAAAGTCTATTAAAACTTTCTCAACTATATTAATAATATTTTTGTCAGTAACTCTTAAACCTCTAATAAATTTAGTTTTGATATTAGATTTTTTTAATTCTCTTTTTATTCTTGGTCCACCTCCATGAACTACTACAATATCAAGTCCTAATTTATTTAATACTACTAAATCATTTATAAAATTATTAAAAATTTCTCTATCAATAAATACGTTTCCTCCATATTTGATTACAATTAATTCATTTTTATATTTTTTAAAATATTTTAAAACTTCTGATAAATTTGGCCCGTCATTGGGAAGAATTTTTTTTAATCCTTCTAAATTTATTTCCATAGTTTAACTCTTAACAGTTATAGATCTATTAATTATATATTGCTGAATTATAGTAAGGATATTTGTACATACCCAGTATAGGATTAAACCTGCAGCGAAAGGACTCAAAATTACAGTCAAGAATAAAGGCATAAACATAAATATTTTTTTTTGCATTTTTTGCATTTCATCTGATCCTGAGGGTTGAGGCGAAAGTTTCATTTGAAGCCACATACTACTACCCATTAGTACAGGCAAAAGTCCTATTTCTAAAAAACTAGGGACAGAAAAAGGCAATAGACCAAATAAGTTAAATATGGTTAATGGATCTTTAGCTGATAGATCTTGCCATACCCAAACAAAAGGGGAATGTCTCATTGATAGATCTAAAAGTAATAACTTATATAGACTAAAGAAAATGGGTATCTGAATTAGTATTGGAAAACATGAACTTGCTGGATTTACGCCATTAACTTTATAAAGTTTCATCATTTCTCTTTGAAGTTGTTGTTTGTCATCCTTAAATCTAGTTTTTAAGTTATCAATTTCTGGACCAAGACTTTTCATTTTACCCATTGATTTCATTGAGTACTGATTTAATGGAAAAAAAACAACTCTAACTAATATTGTTAGCAAAATTATTGCGTATCCGTAGTTTCCAGTAAAATTAAAAAAATAACTTAATATTTTGTGCATTGGCACAATTATAAAATAAAGCACGCCGTAATTAACTATCAAATCTAACTTTTCAATATTAAGCTCTTCCTTATATTTATTAATTTGTTCAATTTCTTTAGCACCAATTAATGATTGTACTGAGTGCTCAATAACTGTATTTGGTCTAGACTCATATCCCTTTAAATCAATATAACTTGCCTTGTATTTATCTTTATAATTTAAATCAAACCTGAATTTTCTACCTTGTTCAGGAATAATTGATGTCATCCAATATTTGTCACCTTGTATTAAAACTCCGGTGGAACCTTCAGTTGAATAATTTTTTTCATCTACATCGTCATAGTCAACTTCCTCCAGATTATCTCCAGAGATCAAAGTATATCCTTCGTGCAATATATAGAAGTCAGTTAAATCACTGGGTAAATTATTTCTATTAATTATAGCATATGGATAGAATTTAATTGTTTCATTTGATTTGTTAATCAAAGTTTGTTTTATACTAAAAAGATATTTTTCATCTATAGATATTGTTCTCTCAAAACGAACTTTATCTTCATTCTCATAAAATATTTTTATGGGATTATTTGGTGTTAATTTAGCTGGTCCATCAATATTCCAAATAGTTTCAGAATTTGGTGTCAATATATCAGATTTTGTAGCCCAACCAGTATTAAAAGTGTAACCTGAATAAGTTGATATAGGATTGAGTAATTTAATTTTTTCTGTGCTACCTAAGGTTTGATTGTAAGTTTTAAGTTCTAAATCGTCTATTATTCCACCTTTCAGAGAAACAGATCCATTAATAAAACCGTTCTCAAAAAATATTCTTTTATTTTCTTTAATCGCTGTTTCTCGTGAAATGTTTTTAACTTCCAAGGTCTCTTCTATTTTTGGCGTATCACTATCTTCTATTGCTGAGTTTTCTAAACTTTTATTATTTAAAGAATTAATTTGTTCTTGTGTTGGCGAAAAAAAAAGTCCGTATAAAACTATTACAGCCGCAGACAACGCAATTGCAGCAATAATATTTTTAAGATCCATTATTTATTCTCCTCTTCTGAAATATTGTCAATTCCACCAGTGTCAAACCATGGATTACATCTAAAAATTCTCCATAATGTTTTATATGTGGCCTTTATTACATTAAAGTTTTTATAGCAATCTAAAGCGTACAAGCTACATGATGGATGAAATTTACATGATTTATAAAAAAAAGGGCTTAAAAAAAACCTATATAATTTAATAACGATTATAAAAGGATAATTCAATATTTTCATTTTTTAATTTTTTTTAAATCTTTAAATATATTTTCCTTGATAAGTCTATAGTCATCATGAAATATATTCTTTTTTGCTATAAATAAATAAGAATATTCGTAATTTAAATTTATTTTTTTCAAAGCCTCAATCATTATATTTCTTAGTCTTCTCTTTATTTTATTTCGAAAAACTGCATTACCTAACTTTTTCTTTGTAATAAAACTAACATTTAAATTATTATTATTTTTTTTTAAATTTAATTTTTTAAAGAATATTGTTGCATACTTATTAGTAATCTTTTTTCCTTTTAAGATACTTATAAAATCGTTATTTTTAGATAAACTATTTATTTTAGTCACCATCAAGCAGACAATTTTTTTCTTCCTTTTTTTCTTCTATTCCTAAGTACTTTTTGTCTTTTTTTTGTGGACATTCTAGATCGGAACCCATGCTTTTTCTTTCTACGACCTACTTTCGGCTGCCATGTTCTTTTCATAAGATATTTTTATTAAAGTTTTAATCTTTATATTAACTAAATATATAAATAGCAAATATTAGATTATATCATTACAATAATTATAAATGGAAAAATCTAAAAAAATTAAATTATTTATTGCATTATCTTATTTAATTATAATTTCATTACTTCTTTACTTATTTTTCTCGAATTTTAGTTTTAAGGAAATTACATCTTACGAATTTATAAAAAATCATAGAAATTATTTTTTAAATTTAAGGGATACAAACTTATTTATTTTATCTATGTTATTTTTATTAGTAACAATTTTGTGGGTATTTCCTCTATTGGGGTTTGGTTCCCCAATAGCAATGTTAGGTGGATTTATTTTAGGTAAATGGCTGGGGGCACTTATTGTAGTACTAGGTCTAAGTATCGGTGCAACTTTATTGTATATTTTTGGAAATTACTTTTTGAAAGATTTTGTAAAAGAAAAATTTTCTAACAAATACGAAAATTTAAACTTAAAATTTAAAAAATCAGAGTTTACCTACTTATTAATATATAGATTTTGTGGAGGGATTCCTTGGCAACTTAGTTGTTTATTACCAACTATATTTAACGTGAAAATTAAAAATTTTTTTTATGCAACGCTAATTGGCATAGTACCTCAAGTTTTCTTGGTAGTTTCAATTGGAAGCGGTCTTGAAAAAGTGATTAATGAAAACCTGAATATACCAGGTCCTATGGAATTAATTGGATCGCCTGAAATTTATGTCCCTTTGATAGTTTTTTTCTGTCTTGTTATTATTACAATTTTTTTAAGAAAAAAGTTTTATAGTAAATAATGGTGCCCCGACCCAGAATTGAACTGAGAACTGATCCTTACCATGGATCTGTTATACCATTTAACTATCAGGGCATAATTAATAAAGATTAGTGTATAATTGTAAAATTGACAAATTATTGACTTAATTTTTTATTTTAAAGGATGTATAATAAAACAAAGGAATGAAATCATGGGCATACATTACGATTATAAAAGCACAAGAGGTGCAAAAGCCATGGAAAAACAGGCCAAGCGGGCGAAAAAACTTGCAGAAAAAAGAGCCAAAAAACAATCAAAATCTGGAAAACTAAGTAAGGTTGAAAATCAAAATAGCATTCCACTAGATACAGTTATAACTTTGGATCATTTGACAAACCCAGATAAGAAATAATTTTTAATGTATAAAAAAAGAAAAGCTTCAGAGCTTGATCTAAAAAATGCTCTAAGAAAAAATTTAAAAAAAAGAAAACTTTTCCAAAAAAAGTCTAAACAAATAAATGATATTAAACGACAAACAAATTAAAAAATTAGTTATTGAAGAAAATATGATTTCTCCTTTTGTTGATAAATCTGTATCCAAAGGAATAAGCCATGGACTTAATAGTTTTGGTTTTGACCTAAGATGTGGAGATGAGTTTAAAATATTTACTAATATAAAGGGAGCGACAGCAGATCCTAAAAATTTTTCTGAAGATAATTTTGTAACTGTAAAAGGAGAAGACTCAATTTTAGTTCCTCCTAATTCTTTCGCCCTAGCAAGTAGTTTAGAATACTTTAAAATGCCAAGAAATGTTACAGGATTAGTAACATCAAAGTCTACTTATGCAAGATGTGGACTTGGAACACCTCCAACTGTATTAGAAGCAGGATGGCATGGTAACCTTGTATTAGAATTTTCTAACCATACTAGTAATTCTATAAGATTATATGCAAACAGTGGGGCAGCTCAAATTTTGTTTTTTATTGGTGAACAGCCAGAAATATCTTATGCAGATAGAAAAGGTAAGTATCAAGGTCAAACAGGTATAACATTAGCTAAATCAAAATAAATGAAAAAATTTTTAATTAAAGGTCCCACCAATGGTGTCAAAGGAATAGTAGAAATAAGTGGAGCAAAAAACTCATGTTTGCCATTAATGGCTTCATCTATCTTGTTTAAAAATAAAGTAATTTTAAAAAATATTCCTTTAGTCAATGACGTTTTTACAATGAAAAAATTACTGATTTCTTTAGGCTCAACTGTAGAAATTGACGCAAAAAATAAAATTATGAAAATTTCTAACAAAAAAAATCATAAATTAACAGTTCCATATCAATTAGTTTCAACAATGAGGGCTGGAGTTTTGACAATGGGCCCTTTATTAAGTAGATACCAAAAAAAAAATATTAATGTAGCCAAAGGTGGTGGATGTAGTTTAGGAATAAGAGACATAAATTATCACTTAGATGGATTTAAGAGTTTAAGTGCATTTAATTCGTTAAATAAAGGATATGTGAGTATATCCTCAAAAAATGGTTTAATAGGCAGTTCATATACTTTCCCAAAAGTAACGGTAACAGGAACTGCAAATTTAATTATGGCTTCAATTTTTGCAAAAGGCTCTCACATTATAAAAAATATTTCAATTGAACCTGAAATAATCGATTTAATAAAATTTCTTAATAATTCGGGGGCTAAAATTAAATTTTTGTCAAAACGAAATATTAAAATTGATGGAATAAAAGATTTAAAATACGGTTCACATTATATTATTGGAGATAGAATCGAGGCATTTTCATATTTGTGTGTTGGAGCTATTTGTAAAGGCAATATATTAGTGAAAAATATTAATCCAAAATTTTTAAAAAGTGAATTAAAATGCTTGAAGCAAATAGGCTGTGAATTATTCGTTGATAATAAAAGTATCAAAATAAAGGTAAAAAAAAAATTGAAACCTTTAAAAATAAAAACAGGCCCTTTTCCAAAGTATGCGACCGACAATATGCCTGCAATGTTAGCTGTTTTGGCAAAAGTGCCTGGTAAAAGTGAAATAATTGAAACAATATTTTCAAACCGTTTCATGGCTGCTCCCGAACTATCAAGAATGGGAGCAAAAATTGTAATTAAAAAGAATAAAGCAATTATTATTGGTCAAAATAAATTACACGGTGCAGATTGTATATCTTCAGATCTTAGAACTACATTCTCAATTATTTTAGGAGCTCTAGCTGCCAATGGAACTTCAAAAGTTCATAGAGTTTATCATGGTTTAAGAGGATACTATAATATAGTAGGAAAACTAAAACAAATCGGTGTTAAAATTAAATCCATAAATTAATGGAAAAAAAGTTTTATAAAAAAATTATTGCACAAAACAAAAATGATTTAAGAATCATTTCAGCTTTATCTACAGAGGCAGAAGTAATACAAGGAAATATTAAATATTTAAAAGAAAATAAAATTTTCCTATTACCGATTAAAAGAAATAATAAAGAATCAAATAGATCAAATAAAATCGTAAATAGTATAATAAAATTTGAATTTATTGAAAAATCTATGTCAAAGAATATAGATCAAAAAAAAAAAGAAAATATTTTACAATTACTTGCTATTGAACAATTAAAAAGAAATAATAATAATGAAATAATACTATTATTTTCTAACAATGCGACTATAACACTTTCTACAGAAATAGTAGATGTGACTTTAGAGGATATAATTGAAAAATGATAAACATATTAAATTTATCAAAATCGAGAAATTTATCTAAATTAATATCTTTCTTAGAAAAAAGAAGATCTGGCAAAAATACCGATACGACTATTGTTCCAATAATTTTAAGAGATATTAAAAAGAATAAGAATAAAGCAGTTATTAAATACGAAAAAAAATTTAACTCAAATAATAAAATTAAACCGACCCAAGGAGAAATTGTATCTTCAATTAGAGAATTGGATAATAAAACGAAAATAGCTATTGATATGGCTTTTAAAAGAATTTACCATTTTCATAAATTGCAAAAAACTAATAACATTAAATTTATTGATAAATATAAGAATAAGATTGAATATAAAAATATACCTATCAATTCAGTTGGAATATATATCCCAGCAAACCTACCATCATCTTTATTGATGAATGCTATACCCGCAAAAATTTGTGGGGTTAAAAATATTTATCTTGCTAATCCTAGACTTAAAGGAAAATTAAACCCTGCTGTAATGTATGTAGCAAAAAAATGTGGCATTAAAAATATAATTACAGTTGGTGGAGCTCAAGCAATTGGTAGTTTGGCCTACATTCAAAAGGTGGATAAAATTATTGGTCCAGGTAATGATTTTGTAGCAAGAGCAAAAAGAGAAGTTTTTGGTGTCGTTGGAACCGAGTCTATGATTGCAGGTCCATCTGAAGTAACAATTATTTCAGACAGATATGCTAATATAAAACATGTCTTATCCTCGATGTCTGCTCAATCTGAGCATGGAATAAATTCTCAAAGCATATTAGTTACAAAAGATAAAATTTTAATAAATAAAGTTAAAGAAAATATAAAAGATTTTATAAGCAAATTACCTAGAAAAAGTATAATTAAAAAAAGTTTCAAAATGAATGGTCTTTTAATTCTTTCAAAGAATAAAAAACAAATCGCAGAAATTATAAATCTCATTTCACCTGAGCATTTAGAGATAATTACAAAAGATTATAAGTTTTATGAAAGTAAAATCTATAATGCAGGTAGTATAGGTCTTGGAAAATACAGTCCTGTTGCTGCTAGCGATTATAATGTAGGAACTAACCATACTTTAGGAACTCTTGGATCAGCAAAGTTTGCATCTGGGTTAAACATAAATGAATTTTACAAAAAAATAAGCCAATTTACTCTAACTAAAAAAGGTATTGAAGTTATTGGTAAGCAAGCTATAACTCTTGCCGAATATGAAAATTTACATGCTCATTCTCTTAGTATTAAGTCAAGAATGTAGGAAACTTATTTACTAAATGGCTAAAGAAAATACTTTAGAGTTTTCAGGAGAAGTTGTTGAACTTTTAAAAAATGCGATGTTTAGAGTTAAGCTTAGCAATGGACATACAATAATTTGTCACAGTGCTGGTAAAATACGAAAAAACCGTATTCGAATTTTACAAGGTGACTCAGTAAAAGTATCTGTAAGTCCTTATGATTTATCTAGAGGAATTATAGTATTTAGGGGCGTGTAAATTTACTCGGGACTGTGGTGTGGGTGGTCTGCACGAACGCCTGAAAAGCGTTAGGATAAAAGTTCGATTCTTTTCGGTCCCACCTTAAATAAATACTTATATCATAACAATCTTATTACTTGCATAAGATAAATAAATCTAATATTTAGTTGATGCCAGTACAAAATAATTGGTAAGTTAATATAACAATAAGAAAGAGTAAAATAAATATGAGTACATTAAAAGGTAAAGTAAAGTGGTTTAACGGAAAAAAAGGTTACGGTTTCATCGAGAGATCAGATGGAGAAAAGGACTGCTTTGTACATGCAAGTTCAGTAAGAGAAGCTGGACTTAAATTTTTAAATGAGGGTGATGAACTTGAGTTCGAAATCGCTGACGGGGATAAAGGCCCAAGTGCAGTCAACTTAAAGAAGACGTCTTAATTTAATTTTCAGTAGTAATTGTATAGGAATATTTGTAGCTTAATAAAGCTGTATTATTCCTATACTTAAAGTGTTGCATTTATAAAAAAAAATGTTACACCCAGCTAATGATTAATTTAACTAAATTAAGCAATAATATTAACAATCATCATTTTCATGCTGGTATGCAGCCAGTATTATAATTATTTAAAAATTCAAATTTTACAACAATTAGTATAAAATATAAATAAGCCCTGGTGGTGAAATGGTTATCACGAAAGTTTGTGGAACTTTAGTTTTTGGTTCGATCCCAAGCCAGGGTACCAAAAAAATGGATAAAAAAGACAAATTATTGAAACCTGAAATTCCAAAAGGTTTTCAGGATAGATGGGGTAAAAACTTATTTTTTAAGAAAAAACTATTAAATATAATAGAAAAAAACTTCATTAAGTACGGATACAGCCCCTTAGAAACAAGTCCTATGGAATTTAGTTCTATCATAGGAAATTCATTAGCAGAGGATGATGAGAATCCAATGGCAGACATTTATACTTTTGAGGAGTCTGGTAAGAGACTTAGTCTGAGATATGACCTTTCTCAAAGTTGCATACGTTTCTATAAACAAAATTACATGGATTTACCAAATCCATTCAAAAGATATCAAATAGGAACAGTTTTTAGACGTGAGAAACCTGGCAATGGAAGATACAAATCTTTTGATCAGTGCGATGCAGATATAATTGGAAATTTTGACACTAAACAAGCCAATGTTGATTTATGTAATTTAATTGCCAATACTTTTTTAGACATGGGTTTAAAAAAATCTGAGTTTGTTATAAATGTAAGTAACAGAAAAATTGTTCAAGGATTGTTAACGGAATTAAATATCGTCGATCAGAAGCAAAAGCAAAAAGTTTTAAGAGCGATAGATAAATTAGATAAACCCGGATTTGGTATCAAAGGTGTAGAGCAACTTTTAAAAACTGAAAGGAAAGATTCAAGTGGAGCTATAACAAAAGGTGCTAATTTAGATAATGATCAAGCTACCCAGATTATAAATTTTTTAAAAATAAAAGATCTCAAGGTATTAAAAAATAAATTCAAAAATTCATTATCGCAAGAGGGAATAAAAGAGCTTGAAGACTTATTTAATTTATTAAGTTATGGAGAATATTCTGAGTTTGTAAAACTTGATCTTTCTAAAATTCGTGGGCTAGATATGTATACAGGTTTTATAGTTGAAACAAATTTGAAATTTGAAATAAAAAACTTTAAGGGTAAAATTATTGATCCAGGAGCCTGTGCAAGTGGAGGTGAATACCTAGTAACAAAGTATAAAGGAAATCCATTCCTAGGTAGTGGAATATCGATAGGAATTGATCGACTAACTTTTTGTCTTTTTCAAAATAGAAAAAGCCAAATAGATCAAAAAAAACCTGTGTTAGTTTGCGTTGTAAGTGAAGATTATTTAGAAAAGTATTATGAAATATTAAAAATCTTACGAGATAATAACATCAATTCAGAAATCTTCTTAGATTCTAAAAAGAAACTTTCAAAGCAATTAGATTATGCAAATCGTAGAGAGCTTAATTTTGCAATTATATGCGGTGAAAACGAATTTAAAAACAATACTATTACTATTAAAAAGTTACAAGGTGTCAAAGGGGACAATCAAATTTCAATTTCAAATAATAAATTTATAAATGAAATCAAAAAATTACAACAAAATTAATAAAATACTTAATAGTAAAAATTTTAAGTATATAGAGCTTGATCCAGTAATCGAATCTAAATTTATAGTTCAAAGGTCTGGAGAAAATTTTAAAAAATATCTTTTTTCTTTTTACAATTCTGACGGCCACGAGCTCTCATTAAGACCAGATTTGACTATATCCTCTGTTATAAGATATGCCCAAAGCAAATCACAAAAAAAAGAAAAAGTTTTTTATACAGGAAGTGCTTTTAGAAAATCTTATAATAAAAAAAATGT
>CESN01016459.1_pt1 | contig 27899 bp, 28 predicted proteins | sample 531181 | NCBI WGS metagenome assembly CESN01 (sample SAMEA2621990, study PRJEB7988) | marine metagenome | isolation source: saline water (ENVO:00002010), including
TCGTAGCAAGTCAGCATTGAGATGCCGATTCCGTCTTGTTTGAGTTGCTTGAACTTAGAAGCCTGATTCATGTAAAGAGGTATAGGCAGATTATTTTAGCTACGAATGGCAATTTTTATATCCACTAAAGCACCTGCTAATTACAGAAATAATCTTGTGAATCACAATTTCAAAGCTGAGCTTAATATGATGAATGACGCAGACACACACTTGCAGGAAATCAAAGACCGCGTGCTTGCTTTTGCAAAAGAGCGTGATTGGGAGCAATTCCATGCTCCTAAAAATCTTTCGATGGCGATCGCTGCTGAGGCGGCGGAGTTAATGGAGCATTTCCTGTGGCAGAGCCCAGAGGCATCTCGCAGTGATATGGAAGCTGAGAAGTTGCGCGCGAAAGTCGAAGAAGAGCTGGCTGATGTGTTTATTTTTGCGATCGAATTTGCTAATTTGACAGGCATTGATATCGCCAAAATCATCGATGCTAAGATGAAACGGAACGCCGAAAAATATCCTGTCGAGAAAGCTAAAGGCCGCAGTGATAAATATACGGAGCTATAAGGGTAAGTGACTGAGATACTAAAATAGCTGCGGATCCGAAAAACGACTCTTTACGTCGATTTACTAGCCGATTTTTGTATTGCGACTACTACGCCAGCTTTCGCGGTGCTTGCGGATCCAGTCGAGCAGAGCACGTTCAAAACCTATGTCTTTACCCTGTTTTTCCGACTCTATCCACTTGTGACGAAGAATCTCTTCTCGCTCCGCTAGAAACTCTTGATACAGGGTCGATCGTTTCGCAAAACTGCGATCAGTAAAGTTATCGGAAGCTAAATCTGGGGTATTTTTATTCTCCTCACTCATTGTTGCAACAAATAGTGCTTAACGAAGAGTGTAGAATACACGTGACTAAAATACTGGCTAGTCTAAAAGCATGAGCAGTCTATCTTTTCACGAGATTGTTAAGTATCTGACGCGCAATTTCCATAAATTCTTGAGCGGCTTTCGATTCTGGGTCGCTGACTACTATGGGGATGCCCTTGTCGCACCCGATGCGAATGCTTGGATCGAGTGGCAGTTGGCCAAGAAGCTCAGTATCGAGGCTCTGCGCGATTTCGCTGCCACCGCCTTCGCCAAAGAGTGCTTGGCGGGTGCCGTCGGCTGTTTCGAGGTAGCTCATATTCTCAACCACACCAATTAGCGGCACGTTGACTTTATCAAACATTCGAGCGCCACGGCGGGCTACATTGCTAGCAGCGGGCTGCGGAGTCGTGACGATGACTGCACCTTCCAATGGTAGCGTCTGCACTAGGGAAAGCTGTGCGTCTCCCGTGCCGGGAGGTAGATCGACCACGAGTATCTCCAGTTCACCCCAGTTCACATTTTGGGCGAATTGCTGTATCGTCTTCATGATCATGGGGCCGCGCCAGACAACGGGTGTGTCTTGGTCTACCAGAAAACCCATTGACATGGTGCTTACGCCGAAATTTTCGATCGGTATGATCATATCACCCTCGATTTCGGGGCGACCAGCAGCACCTAGCATGAGCGGCACTGAGGGACCGTAAATATCGCAATCCATGATGCCAACTCCAGGTAGACCTTTCTCCTCAAGTAGATGTTGGAGTGCGCAGGCGAGGTTGACGGTGACAGTCGATTTACCGACGCCACCTTTACCACTGGCAACGGCAATGGCGTATTTTACCTTTTGCATGGCTTGGCTTGCGTTGGCTTGCTCGAACGCGTCGCCTGTTGGAGAAGGCTGTTGCTTAGGTTCAGAGACTTCCATCCGTACTTTGACATCCTTGACCCCTTCTAGCGCACCGACGGCAGTTTTTATGTCAGCTGCGATTTGCTCGGGGATCGCAGAGTCCCCCGTCGTAATCTCGATCCCGACTTGGACGTCTTCGCCATTTTGTTCAATTTCACGGACGAGCCCGAAGGAAACGATGTCGCGGCTGAAGCCTGGGAATTTGACGCTTTTTAGGGCTGCTTGAATGTTTTCTGTTTCTGCCATGATTGTTTTATAGCAAATTGAAATACTCAGGGCGCAGTTCAACTCGAAACGTATAAATTCCTGAGTTTGTAGAAATCTACTCACACGATAGATTTTCATTTGCGATTTACGCACGATTCCGACTATTTCTTATCAATGCGGTCAACTCTGCTCTCACCACTATGTATATTCTCATTTTTTTTGGCCTTGCAGTCGATCTTTTCTAATACGATCGAGCTAGAGACCTTGATTCGTAATGATGAAGGTAAATTGGCTATCAGTGTTGATAGTAGTGACTCTAATATATCTAAGCTTGCGCGACGTGCCTTTGCCCTACATGGGGGAATTGTAGTGACGAAACCGATGGACGCTTTGTTTCTTGTTAAGATCGAACCAATTAGCGACTCTTCCGCCTTGCTCACGCTCGGTTCTGGGCAACCTTACGCTGAGCAACTACGCCGCACTTTCTCAGGTCATGACTTACAAAACGCTGTGCTTCGTGCTTGTGACCTAGTGGTTGAGGCGACTTTACAGAGCAAAGGCTTCTTCGCGGGTCGTCTCGCATTCGTCTGTAAAATGAACGGCTTCTCTGAGCTTTATACCAGCGATCTACTCTTTACTCGCATCAGTCCTCTGACCGCCGACCGAGCTTTGATCACCGGACCTAAGTGGTCCCCCGATGGGCGTAGCTTGCTATATACAACTTATTTCAAGAGTGGCTTTCCCGACATTTACAAGATTGATGTGGACTCAAGACGTAAGACTCCAATCGCGACTTTCAAAGGTCTGAACAGCGGGGGCGCCTTCAGCCCAGATGGTCGTCAGATAGCAATGTCACTCTCAGGCACGGGTAATTCCGAGATTTATGTGTCGGATAGCCTTGGTAAAAATATCCGCCGCCTGACGGCTAATAAGAGTCTCGAAACCAGCCCAAGTTGGTCACCCAATGGTCGCCGCTTAGTCTACACCTCTGATGCGCCTGGAAAACCGCAACTCTACGAAATCCCTAGTTCAGGTGGCTCCGCACGTCGTATTCCGACAAATATTAGTAGCTATTGCTCCGAGCCCGACTGGAACCCAGTCGATGAAAACCTGATTGCCTTTACCGCGGCAGTGCGTGGCGGTTTTCAGATCGCACTATACGATGCGAAGAAACGCAGTAGCGAAATCCTTACAGGCGGGGCCTCTTCATTGGAACCGACTTGGCTGCGCGATGGCCGTCACTTAGTATTCACTCAACGCAAAGGAAGCATTATACGCCTCATGCTTTTGGACACTTTGACGAAAGAAGTGAGCGCCTTGCATGCTCCAAGTTTTGGAGAAGCTTCAACTGCGAGTTACGTGTATTAACATGCATAGCCACACGCAGAGCCTTCTTCAGAATATCTACGACAAGGCCTCTCGCAGGAGTAACTCGACCGATGCACTGGCATCGAGCCTAGAAACGGCTTTACGCACTAGCTTATCCGCATCAGCTGGTTTATAGCCGAGTGTGATTAAGCTAGCGACGGCGTCTTGGAAGGTGCTCGGCTCAGCGGATGCTACCACCTCACCTGCTCTTGGTGGGCTGCTAGTTGAAGCGAGACCCATTTTGTCTTTTAATTCAATAACGAGCCGCTCAGCGGTTTTTTTGCCGATACCAGGGCATTTAGAAAGTAAGGCCACATCGGAACTGGCTATGGCACTACGCAATAATTCGGTCGACATGCGGCTGAGCATACTGATGCCAATCTTAGGGCCGATTCCGGAAACCTTTTCGATCAGTAGGCGGTAAAAGTCCCGGTCTTCACGAGTCGCAAAGCCGTAAAGCGTTGCACTGTCTTCACGGTAGACGCTGTGGATATGAAGGCTGCACTCCGCCCCGATCGCGGGCACCTTCTCGGCAGTCGTGATCGGGATATGCACTTCGTAGCCTATTCCGGCTGCCTCGAGCACGACCAGAAGAGGGGTGGATTCGAGAACAGTGCCTTTAATTTGTGCAATCATTATTGCTTTAATCGGTCAAACCAAGGACGTCTTCCATATTGTAGACGCTGGGTACTTTGCCGACTGCCCATTGCGCAGCACGTATGGCACCTTGAGCAAAAATCTTACGGTCGGTCGCGCGATGGGTTAGCTCGATGCGTTCGCCGTCGCCACATAAGTAAACGGTGTGTTCGCCCACAATGTCGCCACCGCGGAGCGCATGCACACCGATCTCTTTACGAGGTCTCGCGCCGACAATGCCCTCGCGACCATGCACAACATGCTCCTCGTTCAGCGCGTAGCCGTCCTTTAAGATTTCGATGAGTCGCTCTGCAGTGCCGCTGGGCGCATCTTTTTTGTCATGGTGATGCAACTCTAATACTTCGGGCTCGTATTGGTTGCCGAGTATGCCTGCTGCTTTGCGAGTTAGGTAGTTTAGCGTGTTCACGCCGACCGAATAATTGCCCGCCCAGACTACGGGGGTCTTACCTTCGACCGTGCTAAGGATGGCCGCCTTCTCTTCGGCTGTGTGTCCAGTCGTGCCAATTACGAGTGGAATATTTTTTTCAACAGCGAGTTCTGCGATGCTCAGAGTCACTTCGTGAAAGCTGAATTCGATGATCGCCTCACAGGTATCGATGTTGGCACGAGGATCATCGCCTACATCACATGCTGAAACGATTTCTGCATTGTTGTCTTCAGCGATAGCAGCGATGGCAATGCCCATGCGTCCGCGCGCGCCGTTTAGAAGTAGTTTGAGTGGCATAATTATTTAAGCTTAGGTTAGCTCGAGTTCAAATAATAGTGGATCGAGTATGGCGCGAGCTTCGCCGGAGATCTGGCCAAGCGGCAGGCGGACTTCATCCGATTCGATGATACTTGCTTGCTTGAGTGCATATTTGATCGGCACGGGATTCGGGTCGAGAAAGATGCCCCTGAAGAAGGGGAAATACTTGAGGAATGTTGCTCGCGCCGCGGCGAAATCGTTGGCATTTGCTGCGCGCACCATTTCGACGAGAGGCGAAACGACGAGATTCGATGCCACACTGATCACTCCAGTCGCACCTGCCGACATGAAGGGTAGAGTCAGACTATCGTCCCCACTCATTACTGCGTAATCCGGGCCGAGGGCACGCACATATTCGGCGACTTTTTCGCAAGAGCCCTCGGCTGCTTTCATACAGCAAACGTGCGGGTATTTTTCGTAGATACGTGCCGCTACATCAATAGAAATTTCAATGCCGCAACGCGAAGGGATTGAATAAAGAATAATTGGCTTTTCGGTCGCTTCGGCGATTTTGCCAAAGTGTTGCATTAAACCGTCTTGACTCGGCTTGTTGTAGTAGGGCGCTACGACTAGGAATCCGTCGGCTCCTGCTTTTTCTGCTTCACGGGTCAGCGCGACCGCTTCGTGGGTCGAGTTAGAGCCAGTGCCAGCATAGACCGGCACTTTGCCGCCAGCCGCTTTTACAGTGGCGCAAACGACTTCGATGTGCTCGGCTTTATTGAGAGTGGGGGACTCGCCAGTCGTGCCTACAGAGACGAGGCCATTAATGCCGCCATCGAGCTGGTGGGCAACGAGCTTTTCCAAGTCGGCATAAGCGACTTTGCTACCCTTCATCGGTGTTGCTAGCGCGGTAAAAACACCTGAAAATTGTTTTGTCTTCATATTTGGTTCAAAGAGTAATGTGAAATCGATTCCTAGCGAGTGATTTCTCCCTAGCACGAGCATAAGGTTCTATCTATTCAACAGAAAAATTATCTCCTATCAAAAAATTAAAAATGGCAGTTATTAAAACATCCTTTGTCCTTCTTAATTATGTAGCTAAAAAGGGAGTCAACGAAGTCCCCATCAAGTCAATCAAGCCTGCCTGCCTTCGATTGAGTAGATTGCTCGGTTCGGTCGAGATGAAGCTTAAGGGCATCTTCTGTGCTAGCGCTTGTATCGCAGCCTAAGCGGTATTTTGGTATTACGAGTATGACGAATTGTCTCATAATCGGTAAAGTTTGGCCAGAGCCGACATCGACAGCCGCTGGCTTACGAATTCTCGACCTGATCAAGGCTTTACAACTTGGCAGTTGGCAGCTGCATTTCGCCTCCGCCGCCCAACGCGGTGAGCATACGCTCGATCTCGAAGCGATTGGCGTTAGGACCCACAAAATCGCGGTCAATGATGCGGCCTTTGATCCATGGGTTGAAGCTCTCGCGCCTGAGGTGGTGATTTTTGACCGTTTTATGACCGAAGAGCAGTTTGGCTGGCGTGTCACTCAGCATTGTCCTGAAGCGCTCCGCGTCCTTGATACTAGCGATCTCCATTGCCTACGTCTTGCCCGAGAGCAAGCGCTGAGGAGTGGAGAGGCGCTGAATCTAAAGAATGAAATAGCACTACGCGAAATAGCCGCCATCTATCGCTCCGACCTCACCTTGATGATTTCTGAGTTCGAGATGGAAATCTTGCGCGATGAATTTGGCATCAGCGAAAGCTTACTCGCTTATTGGCCGTTTTTCTTAGAGCTTTCGGATGAGTGTGTGCTCTTTGAAAATCGAAAAGATTTCATTCTCATCGGCAGTTTCCTTCATCCCCCAAACCTAGATGCAGCGCGTTGGTGTAAGGCGAAAATTTGGCCGCTCATTCGCCAACAATTACCCGAATCCGAACTCCACTGTTACGGCTCTTATGGTGATCGCTATGCAGCCGAGCTTCATGCGCCGAAGAATGGATTCCACTTTAAGGGTCGCGCTGAAGACGTGCTGACAACCATGTCGCGTTATCGTGTCAACTTAGCCCCGCTCCGTTACGGCGCAGGATTGAAGGGAAAAGTTTTTGACGGCTTCCAAACGAATACGCCTACGGTCATGACTCCAATCGCCGCCGAGGGTATTTGTATGAACTTGGATTGGGCTCACACCGCGGCCGAAGACTTTGCGACTGCAGCTGTACAGCTTTACCTAGAGCCTGAAGCTTGGCGTATTCGTCAGCTTGAGGAGCGCACACTTTGCCAAGACCGTTTTAATTCCACTCAGTGGGTGTCGCGACTAGCCACGATTATTCAATGCGTAATCGGCGAAAAAGTTCAGCGGCGAAAGCAAAATTTTATCGGCCAAATGCTTCGCCACCATCAGCACCGTAGCACTGAATTTATGAGTCGCTGGATAGAGTATAAGAATAAGTAGCTCAAGCCACAGTGTGCATTGGCATGCTCTCTGCTATCTTTCTTGCATGCTATTTTGCCTCATGAATTTCCAAGTATTCTGATGGCTTCTAAAAAAAAGTTATTAGTCGTCACCGACTTGGACGGCACCTTTCTTGATCACAGGTACAACTGGGACGAGGCCAAACCTGCGGTGGCGCGCTTGCGTGAATTAGGTCTGCCTCTGGTTTTAAATTCTAGCAAAACGGTCGCCGAGATGGAGGATTTGGCGATGGAACTAGGGCTTCAGTCGCCTCTTGTAGCGGAAAATGGTGGCTTGCTGGCAATTCCTAATGACCGCACCGGTGACTACAGCGTGCAGATTAAAGGCCTTTCCAGAAAAGAGATTTTGGAGGTGGCACATGGTCTGCGTAGCCAGATGGGCTATAAATTTGAAGGCTTCGCCGATTGGTCTGATCAAGAACTCGCAGAGCGATCTGGATTATCGATCATACAATCACAGCGTTCGCTCGCCCGCTTAGCGACGGAGCCATTCTTGTGGAAGGATAGCGAGTCACTACGCTTAGAATTTGTAGACCAACTCAGCATTCAAGGAATTCGTATGCTGCGTGGCGGTCGTTTCTGGCATCTTATGGGCGCATTCGACAAGGCTGATGGCAGCGCCTTTGCTCTGAAATATTATCAAGAGCTTGAGCCCGATACTGAATGGCAGGTCATCGCGCTCGGTGATAGTGCTAACGATACTGCAATGCTTGAAGCTGCCGACATTGCCGTCGTCATCCCGCACTCGGATGGCGCAAATATTTCCCCGAAGGCACCAATCGTGGTGCATGCACCGTTCCCTGCAACCAAGGGCTGGAACGCTGCTATTCTATCACTCTTAAACGAATACTTCTAGTTCTGCTAGAAACACCTAATTAGCTATGGGAGACTTTCACCAACAAGGATTCATTACAACCCTACACCAATTGAACAATAGGCCACTCGAAAAGCTGGAGGCTGACCTCATGCAGTTTCGAAAACGCCGACCGATGGCGCTCGTATTACCTTCTCTTTACTCAGAGCTAGAGGGACCTGCTCTCTCACACATTGTTGACGAGATTGCCGACGTTCCTTATCTGGATCAAATTGTCGTAGGCCTAGACAGAGCGAACGAAGCTGAATACCGTCGTGCACTTGAATTTTTCGGGCGTTTGCCGCAACAACCACAAGTTCTCTGGAATGATGGACCACGACTACGCGCAATCGACACTTTACTTTCGCAGAAAGGCCTTGCTCCAAAGGAGCCTGGCAAAGGCCGTAACGTTTGGTATATGTTTGGTTACATTATCGCCTCAGGTAAGGCAAGGGCAGTCGCACTTCACGATTGCGATATCACCACCTACAAGCGCGAGATGCTAGCTAGGCTGATCTATCCCGTTGCGAACCCTTCGCTTAGCTATAAATTTTGTAAAGGTTACTACGCTCGTGTTGCCAACGGTTCAATGAATGGCCGTGTTTGTCGTTTGCTCGTTACGCCTCTTATTCGCGCGCTCAAGAAGGTTTGTGGTTCGGATGAATACCTCGAATACCTCGACAGCTTCCACTATCCGCTCGCGGGCGAGTTTGCTATGCAGCGAGACGTGATCGAGGATATTCGTATCCCCTCCGACTGGGGTCTCGAAATGGGAATACTCTCTGAGATGCAGCGCAATTACGCGACCAACCAAATTTGCCAAGTCGATGTCGCTGATAGCTACGACCATAAGCATCAAGACCTTTCGCTCGAAGATCGCAGTCGCGGTCTCTCTAAGATGAGTTGTGATATTACTAAATCGCTTTATCGTAAGATGGCGACGCAAGGGCAGGTTTTTTCCCACGAAACCATACGCACAATCAAAGCTGCTTACTACCGTATCGCACTTGATTTAATCGAGAGCTATAACAGCGATGCCGCGATTAATGGGCTTAAATATGATCGCCACACAGAGGGTTCCACCGTCGAAGTCTTCGCCGAAAACATCCTCAGTGCGGGCGAGGAATTCCTCGATCCGAGCAAGTCGATGGACTCACCTTTTATGCCCAGTTGGAAGCGCGTCATTTCTGCTGTGCCCGACATTTTGCACCGTCTTCGCCAAGCGGTCGAAGAAGATCGCCTTGAATTCGGCTCCGAAATTGTATTAAATCCCTCTTCGCATACAAAGGCCAAAGGCTTTCGCCAACGCGTAGCCTTCCATGTTAAAGAGATTTACGGCGTTGAGGATGTGGATGAAATCACCGACGAGTTGATGGAAGCGGCCAAAATGTCTGAGCACGCATCGCCCCCTGCGCACGTGAAGAGCAAGTGGGATCAATCCGATGTGATGATGATTACTTATGGCGACTCGATTAAAAAGGAAGGCCGCCCACCGCTCCGCGAGCTGAATAACTTCATGGTCAGCCAGCTCAAAAATACCATGAGCGGCGTGCATATTCTTCCGTTCAACCCTTACAGTTCAGACGACGGGTTTTCCGTCATTGACTATACCACAGTGAATCCAGAACTCGGGTCTTGGGATGATATTACTGCGCTTGGAAACGAGTTTTCAGTAATGGCTGACCTCGTTATCAATCACTGCTCGCGAGAATCCCTATGGTTTAAAAACTACGAGAAGAATAAAGCGCCAGGCCGCGGTTACTTTATTAACGGTTTAGAATTCGAAGACCTTTCCCAAGTCGTTCGCCCGCGCAGTACGCCTTTGCTAACCGAGATACATGCCGTCGATGGGGTTAAACAAGTTTGGTGCACTTTCGGTGAAGATCAGGTCGATCTGAATTACCGTAATCCAGATGTGTTGCTAGAGATCGTTCGCATCATCCGCCAGTATGTCGAGCAGGGTATCCATTTCTTCCGCTTAGATGCCATTGCTTTCCTCTGGAAAGAATCTGGCACCAGTTGCGTGCACCTACCTCAGACGCACGAACTGATTAAGTTACTACGCTTAGTCATTGAAAATCTCGACCCGAGCGCAGTCATCATTACTGAGACGAATGTACCGAACCGTGAGAATCTCAGTTACTTTGGCAACGATAACGAAGCGCATCTGATTTATAATTTTTCACTGCCACCTTTGTTACTTTACTCTATTCTTAGCGGCGACTGTAAACACCTAAAAACATGGATGACCTCCATGCCGCCTGCACGTAGTGGCCGCGCCTATCTGAACTTTATTGCGTCACACGATGGCATCGGCCTAAGGCCTGCTGAGGGTCTGCTCTCGCCAAGAGAACTCGATGGTTTGATCGAAAACATACGCGAGTCAGGTGGCGAAATCTCGATGCGCCGAACACCCCAAGGCGATTTGACCCCTTACGAGGCCAATATTTCTCTCTACAGTGCAATGGAGCGTCCTATCGGCGGTGAGGTTGATGATTTTCAAATGGCGCGTTTCATCTGTGCGCACACCATCATGCTCGCGCTCGAAGGCCTACCTGCGATTTATATTCATAGTCTACTTGGCACGGAGAACAATCGCGAGGGCATGGCACACTCCGGTCGCGCTCGCACGATCAATCGTTACCACTGGGAAGCTGACGATCTTTATGCAGCCCTGGACGATGATGGACGCCACCACAAGGCGGTATTTTCTGAGATGAAGCGCCTCATTCAAATTCGTATAGCACAAGACGCCTTCCATCCCAACGCCACACAATATACGCTACATTTTTCTGATCAAATCTTCGCTTTTTGGCGCGAGAGTCTTGACCGTAAACAATCACTCTTTGCTCTGCATAATGTCTCCTCTGAAAGGCAAACGATTCCGCTCGTTGAACTCAACCTTATCGCCACTGAGGCATGGGTCGATCTGATCAGCGGCTTTGTCTACGAGGACTTGGCCGGACAGATTGTGCTCGAGCCTTACGACAGCGTTTGGATTTCAAATAAAGGGTGATTCCAGCCCCAGCGTCGTCAAGAAGTTTTGGACCGCCGAAGCGGATGGTAAGATTGCGACAGGAGGGAAGCACTTTTTCTAATTATGAATTACAAATTAGGAGTTTTTAGTAAGTGCTCGATGTAGGCTAGGTCGGTGAGGGTGGTGAGTTTAGGGTTTGGGTGTTTGTTCGGGACAAGCGTGGTTTTGAGACCAATAGTGACTGCAGCTGCACAATCGTCGGTGATGGTTAGCCTCTTTTTAATGACGTTTTGGTAGGCTGTAAGAATGCTTTTGAAGGCAAAGGCTTGAGGGGTTTCCATTGCCCAGAGGCGGCCACGATCAAGGTCTTCGAGAGTAATCTTGCGTATTTCGTCGACTGTTTCGATTCGCTTAATCGTATCGGTGACGGGGTGTGCTAGGGAGGCGGCTTGGTCTTCTTGAACCGCAGAGTAGACATCTTTGATGGCTTCAGTGTGGATGCAGGGGCGGGCGCAGTCGTGGATAAAGACATAATCGTAATTCCCTTCGATGGCGTTCAGGGCGTTGCTGACGGAGAGTTGCCGTTCAGCGCCGCCTAATACGAATTGAATTTTCAAATGGCTGAAGGCATGAGCTGCGATAATGGCTTCGATCGCTTTTTTTTGCGCCTCATCGCGGTAGACGATCAGGTAGCTATCGATGACGCGGGAGCGAGCAAATGCATTCAAGCTGTAGACGAGTGCAGGTTGGCCATTAATGGAAGCGAGTATTTTGTCTTCTACCCGACCCTGCATGCGCTGTCCGCTACCGGCGGCGAGTAGTATGGCAATCGAGGGCATCTTAGCTGAGTTCACCTTGGATGGCTTGGGCGGCTGCGGCGGGGTCTTCGGCTTTTAAGATGGGGCGGCCGACTACGATAAAGCTGGAGCCTGCTGCCGCAGCAGCGGCGGGTGTCATGATCCGCTTTTGCTCGTCGTCGGTGCTACCTGCCGGGCGGATACCAGGGGTGACGATGATGGGGTCCTGTCCGAAACGGGTGCGTAAAGGCGCAAGTTCGAGAGAGGAGCATACGAGGCCTTGCACGCCTGACTTGAGGGTGATGTCGGCGAGGTGGAGGACTTGACCTTCGGGACTGCCGTCGATGTTGAGTGAGCGGAGTTGGACCTCGTTCATCGAAGTGAGCACGGTAACGGCAAGGAGATTGAGATGGGGTGCGTGATCGTCACGGCTTTTGTTAGCCCACTCGAGCATTTCCCCACCGCCAATGGCGTGGATTGTAAGCAGTTCGACGGGAAGAGTGGCGATACTTCGTATGGCTTTGGCCACGGTGTTGGGGATGTCGTGCAACTTGAGGTCGAGAAAGACCTTATATCCGCGGTCGGCAATCTCGCGGACGAAGTCTGGCCCATATGCGGTGAATAGTTGCAGACCGATTTTGACCCACTTGAGTGAGTCGCCTAGATGGTCGAGCATGGCTAGGGCTTCTTCGCGGGTTTCGAGATCGAGTGCTAAAATGAGTTGGCAGGGCGCTTGTTTGGACATGATTTCGATATAGTGAGCGATTTTAGCCGATGGCAAAGTGCAAAAGTGGAAAATTTCATGGTAGAGCACAGGAGGAGTCTTCTTAATAGCAAACTTCTATGAAATCCGTTAAACTCGAATCGCCTGCTAAAATCAACCTCATGCTGTCTGTGCATGGGGAGCGTGGCGATGGCTTTCACGCTTTGACCTCGGTGGTGGTGTCTTTGGTTTTTGGTGATACTTTAACTGTTTCGATCAATGAAGCAGGTGTAGATTGTTTAAATTGCAGTAATTCCGCAGTGCCTACTGGCGGGGCAAACTTGATTTTGCAGGCTGCGGATGCGTTCCGCGAAGAGCTCGGAGAGAGTAGCTACTTCGATTTCGATTTAGATAAACATATACCCACAGGCGGAGGTTTGGGGGGTGGGAGTAGCAATGCCGCGGTGGCTCTTTGCGCAATGAACCAATTAGCAGGCAATTGCATGACCAAAGAGCGACTAATGGCAATGGCCGCACAGCTTGGCTCCGATTGCCCGTTTTTCATTGATCCAATGCCTGCGACGGTGTCCGGGCGTGGTGAGGTGCTGGAAGCCTTGCCCGACGAATTAGCTAAGTCACTGCGAGGGCAGAGGGTTGTTTTGTTTCGACCAGATTTTGCAATCAATACGGCTATGGCCTACAGTAGGCTTATTGAATCGAGACCTTCGGCTTATGAATCTTTGGAACTAGCTGCTAATCGACTGGCTCTGTTCAAAGACTCTGGTAAGTTGGAAGGGTTGCTGCATAACACCTTCGAGGAATATATGGGCCTCAAGTATCTAGCCATCCCCTGCTTGTTAGCGGAACTTCGAGCAGCAGGCTTTGCTTGTTTGATGAGCGGAAGTGGTAGCTGCTGTTTTGCACTGGCTCAGGATGCACAGGAAGTTTCGAAGATTCGATGTATCTGTGAAGAGGCTTGGGGCTCGAGCATATTTTTTGTTGAAACTTCAATTCGCTGAGGAGACCCTATTGTTTTCAGCGACTCGCGCTGTATTCTCAACATTACTAGCTGTGTCCGAACCACATAACAAAAATGAGTTAATACTCGAAGGCATTGCTGCGTCTCCAGGTGTCGCGCATGGGCGTGCCGTGGTTTACCTGCAAAAGCAGTTGGATGTTCCCTGCTTCGACATCAACGAGGATCAAGTCGACGCTGAGCTCGGACGTTTTGATAAAGCTATTTTAGAAACTCGGGCAGAGATCGCAGGCGTGCGTGATAAAATAGCTCAAAGCTTAGGCGAGGGCGAGGCTGGTATTTTTGATGCTCATCTACTCGTCCTAGAAGATAATGCTCTACTCGAAGAGGTGACGGCGGAGTTGAAAACTTCAAAAAAGAACATCGAATTTTGTTATAACAAAGTCGCACAGCGCTATATTTCTTTTTTTCGCTCGATGGAGGATGATTATCTTCGCGAGCGCGTCGCTGACATCAGCGATGTTTCTCGTCGCCTTTTACATAATCTGGTCGGTATGCAAAAGGTGAATCTTGGCGAGCTAGCTGCCGAGAGTATCATTATCTCGGAGGACATCTCTCCCTCGGATGCAGCAGATATAGATCGTAACAAATTATTGGGCTTTGTCACAGACTGTGGTGGTAAGACGAGCCACTCGGTCATCATGGCCCGTTCATTGCGAATACCCGCAGTGGTTGGCACTCACGATGGCACCAAAAAAATAATCAGTGGTGATCATATTTTGGTCGATGGTCACAAGGGGATTATTATCATCAATCCGACTGAAGATCGCCTCTTCAAGTATGGTAAGTTCGCGACTGATCGGAAGAAGCGAGATGATACTTTTAACTCCTTTATTTCCAAGCCTGCACAAACGCTAGATGGTGTGTCGATCAGTCTAATGGCTAATGTCGAAGGTGCACAAGAGATGAAGCAGGTCAAAGCTATGCACGCCGAGGGTGTCGGACTCTTCCGCACGGAAGGTATTTTCCTTCGTCACCACGGCTACCCTCCTGAGTCAGTTCAGTATGAGGAGTATCGCGCAGTAGTCGAAGCGTCGGGCAATCATCCAGTCATTATCCGGACTTTAGACGTAGGTGGTGACAAAACCATTGGCGACGAAAACGTAAAGGATGACAACTCCTTCATGGGCTTTCGTGCCATCCGATTTTGCCTTGGTAATGAAGCTATTTTTAAGACTCAACTCCGAGCCATATTGCGTTCTAGCGCCCACGGTAATGTGAAGATTATGTATCCTATGATCAGCGGCATTATGGAGTTACGCATGGCCAATAAAGTATTCGATACAGTCAAACAAGAATTGCGCGACGAAGGGCAAGCTTTTGACGAAGCCATTGAGGTCGGTGCAATGGTCGAAGTTCCCAGTGCGGCAGTAATTATTGACTTACTCGCTGCTGAAACAGATTTTTTGAGTATAGGCACGAATGACTTGATTCAATACCTCATCGCTGTAGATAGACTTAATGACGAAGTCGCGCACCTTTACGACCCTGCCCACCCAGCTGTGCTCCGCACTCTCAAGGCGATTATCGATGGCGGAAAAGCAGCTAATACATCGGTGAGTATTTGTGGAGAGATCGCGGGTGACCCGATCTTTGCGGGGCTCCTTTTGGGTATGGGCGCAGATTCTTTGAGTCTGACTTCAAGCCTTTTGCCAGAGGTTAAATATTTCATCCGTCATATCAAAAAAGCGGATGCCGAGCGACTCGTCACCGAAGTCACTCAGCTTAGCGATTCGACCGAAATCGTTCGAAAGCTCGAAGCCTTCCGTCAAAAGGCACTGGGTGAACTGGCGTAGCTTACTTGGTAAAGCTATCCGCCTATGGCCACCCGCGATTTGATCCATTCTTTAATCGGTTCGATTGCTTCGACCCCCTGCATCAAAACGATGTAGACGATGCCCGCATAGAGTAGCAATGCGCAGCATCCGAGCACGAAAGCGCCGATTGCCAGCAAACCATCATCTTCCGATAATCCGACGCCGATTATGAAGATCACCATCGCAGGCAAGGTGTTTGTTAAAGGAAACGGTAGCGTCATTAGGCAGGCCATATTTAACACTACAAAGGCTAAGCTTGCTTGCCCTGTCCGCCCACGAATCCACTTTTGGCGTGGACGAATGCATCGCTCAACTTTGTTTAGAAATTTTGATGCAGTGCCGAGCATCGTTTTAGCCAGCTTGGGTTTGATCCGAATAGTGCCGAGCCTCTTTGGCAGCCAAATGGCCTTTCGTCCACATATCATTTGCAAAGCAATCAAAGCCATAACGACGCCAAAGGGAGTGCTATAGCCTGGTGCTGGTATTGGAAGGGCGCTTGGTAGCGAAAGCACAATCAGTAGTAAGCCAAAGCCCTTTTCGCCGACCGCACAGGTGACCTCATTGATCGAGAGGCCACGGCTGTCGTCAGTATTTAAGAGCTTTTGCAGAGTCTCTCCCAAGGGAAGGGCTTGCGATGCGTCTTCTGTAGGTTGCATTTTATTTAGTATGCAAATAGAAGTCTTGCTCTCAATCCTAAAGAGGAGTCGTTTACTCGCTACATAATGAAATCATTCTTCAGCACTAAGAAACGAAAATCTATCGCCCTTTATGGCGGCAGCTTTGATCCTGTGCATGAGGCGCATTTGGAGGTCGCTCGGACTGCACTGGAAAATTGCGATCTTGATGCGGTCATTTTTATCCCTGCTGCTCAATCGCCTCTCAAAAAGGGCGCCACCTTAGTCGAAGATGCAGATCGCGTTGAAATGCTTCGCCTCGCTACTACTGAGGAGCCGCGCTTCGATGTCGACACTTGCGAGGTCGAGCGTGGTGGCACTAGTTATACGGTCGATACGGTTAAGGCTTTCAAGGCATCGCATGAGGGAAGTCGTCTACATTGGATCATCGGTGCCGATCAGTTTGAGCTCTTGCCGCAGTGGCGCTGTATTGAAGAGATCGCTACGCTGATTACCTTTATCGTACTTCGCCGCCCGGGTCACTCGATTGTTGAGTCCGCCGTAAAAGGTCTGCGTTTCGTCACAATCGATGCTCCGCTAATGCCGCACAGTTCGACCAAGATACGCGCATCAATCGCTGAGGGGCGATCGGTGGTGGACTTATTACCTCCCGCAGTTGAAGCTTTTATTTCCTCTCGTGGCCTTTATACCTGCTAGATATTTTCAGCATTATTATGACTAAAGAAAAAAGTAAAACGGATAAGTGCACACTTGAGGAGATTCGCTGTGTCATTGCCGCAATCGAAGACAAGAAGGGGGAAGCCATCCGTGTACTTGATGTGCGTGGCAAGTCCTCAATCACTGACTACATTGTCCTCGCGACGGGCACCTCCGATCCCCACGTCAAAGCTCTCAAGAGTGAGCTCGACCAAGCGCTTAAAGAAGCCGATATCCAGTTAATCGGACAAGACCGCACCCTCGGTAGCGGTTGGTTAGTTGTCGATGCCTTTGACTTCATGATCCATTTACAGACCCCTGAGAAGCGTGATTTTTACCGCCTCGATCAACTCTGGAAAGATGCTGCGGAGGTTAACTTTTAATTGGAGTAATGAATAACTTACTACTTGTTTTTATCGTTCTGCTTATCCTGAAGCTCAGCACGAGTATAGTACTCGATTTACTTAATCTCCGTTACGCGCTAGCTCGTGCTAGCGAGGTCCCAGAAAGCTTTCGCGACTTTATCGATTTGCCGACTTATCAGAAATCGGTTGAATACACCGTGGCTAAAACGCGCTTTGGTATACTCAGCGATCTCTACGATGCGAGTGTGCTTGTAGTGGTACTTTTACTTGGCGTTTTGCCATGGTTCTTCGAACTCTTCACCGCTTGGTTTGGCTTTGGTGTTTGGGGTCAAGCCCTTGTGCTCTTTCTAATCGGTTTGTTGCTCGGCATACCTACGATTCCTTTTGACTGGTGGGGCACCTTTAATCTTGAAGAACGTTTTGGTTTTAACAAAAGCACAAAAAAGCTATGGGTCTTTGATAAGGTCAAAGGCACGATTATCGGCTTCGTTATCGGCTATCCTTTACTAGCATTACTCATCTACTTGGTTGACGCGGCAGGTTCACTTTGGTGGGTCTGGGGATTCGCAGCGTTCTTTATATTTCAACTCGTGATGGTGGTTGCCTATCCGATGTTTATCATGCCGCTATTCAATAAGCTGGAACCTATGGAGGAGGGTGACTTGAAGACGCGTCTCTTCGCCTTGGCTGATCGCACTGGTTTCCAGGCGCAGACCATCCTTGTGATGGATGGCAGCAAACGCTCGGGGCACTCCAACGCATTCTTTTCAGGCTTTGGTCGCTTTCGCCGCATCGTATTATTCGATACACTGATCGAGCAAATGGAAGTCGATGAGCTAGAGGCTGTACTCGCTCATGAGATCGGGCACTACAAGCTCGGTCACATCCCGAAAATGATGGCGATGGCCGCGCTCTCATCCCTTGCTATGTTTGCGGCACTCGGTTGGTTAGCCAACGCAGGCTGGTTCGTGGAAGCCTTTCATTTCAACTCGATGGCGGACGGTCAGATCGTACCAGTCTTTTTGCTCTTCATGTTGCTCAGTGGGCTCATTACTTTTTGGTTATCGCCTTTGACTAGCCGCCTATCTCGTAAACATGAGTATGAGGCCGATGCTTTTGCACGTGATGCGATGGGCAGTTATACACCTCTTTCGAAGGCTCTACGGAAGCTTCATAAAGAGAATCTAAGTAATTTGACGCCGCACCCTGTTTATAGCAGCTTCCACTATTCACATCCTACGCTGGTTGAGCGTGAAGCGTCATTGTGCTTAGAATAGCTAGCTGTTTTCCAAGCTTACACTATGCGACGGGTTCTTCGTATTTTATTTTTCTGTATAATTTCTCTCAAGCTGCTTCCCATTCTCGTGGCCGAGGAACTGCGGATCGCGACTTATAATTTAAATAATTACCTAGTCACGGATCGCTTTGTGGATGGGCGATGGCGTCCCTCCTACCCAAAGCCTGAGAGAGAAAAAGCGATTATACGTCAGATCATTAAAGATGTGTCGCCAGATGTGCTCGTTCTACAAGAAATGGGTTCGATTGATTTTCTTTATGAATTGCGTGCAGACATTGCACGCGAGGGCATTCATTATGAATATTTTGTGCACATGGAAGGCGCTGATCAGAATCGTTACCTTGCGTTACTCTCTAAACGTGCGCCCCAAGCTGTGCTTAAACACCAGGATCTAAATTTTAAGTATTTTGAAGGGCGTGAAGTGGTGAAACGGGGAATGTTAGAGGTGACTTTCGAACTCACCTGTGGGACGAAGTTTCAGTTATTTGCTGTGCATCTCAAAAGTCGCTACACAGATAAAAAAGAAGACCTGCTGTCTAGTCTGCGCCGTGTCCGCGAAGCCGAGGTTTGTCGAAATCGTATCATAGAACGCACGCATGATCAGGGCACTGATAAGTATTTGATAGTGGGTGATTTCAATGATTACCCCTCCAGCGCGACTATGCGCCGATTCTATCGGAGAGGAAACTTTGAGATTGGTGCATTAGTTCCCGCCGCCGATAGTCGTGGCGAATTATGGACCTATTTCTACGAGAAGGAAACTCGTTACGAATCGGTCGATGGTTTTATCGCATCATCTGCCTTCATGGCTATGATTAAGTCAAGGTGTGCTAAGATCATGGATAGCCCGGGGGCACTCACTGGGAGCGACCATCGCATGGTCTATCTCGATTTGATGGAGCCAGCGCTAGCGCAGGTCAAAAAATAAAACATCCAGCAGGTAGGGGATTACCTAATCGCTGCATCAGGCACCGCTTGTTTGAGCTCGTTGCCTTTTTGCTTCATACAAACAAACCGCTGCTGCGGCAGCTACGTTTAGCGAGTCCGCTTGCCCGGCCATCGGGATGCGGATTTGTTTAGTCGCTTTTTCTAGCCAGTAAGCACTGAGGCCATCACTTTCGCTACCCATGAAGAGGGCTATTCCTTGTTGATAGTTCACCTCCCAGTGTAGTTTTTCGGTGTCTGGATTCGTGGCGCAGCAGGCAATACTTTTTTCGTCTAACCAATCGGCCAGCGTGTCGCGGTCAGTCGAAACAATGGGTAGAGAAAAGACTAAACCCTGTGAAGAACGGATTGCATTTGGGTTATACAAATCGAGCACACAATCGACCAGTATCACGGCATCCACCCCTGCGCCATCTGAGCTACGTAGAATCGCGCCCAAGTTACCCGGCTTTTCGATGCCTTCGAGCACGAGTAAGAGTGGTGTCTGGCTCAGTGATAAATCGGCAAGCACGTTACCTTGTTGCACCGCAATCGCGATTAATCCATCCGGTCCTTCTCTGTGGGAAGCTTTATTAAATGCGTCTGGGCTCATTCCGATCACTGGAAATTTGCCAGCATCTCCATGTTCAGCAATAAATGTCGCGTGCAAGTCGCTTGGAAAAAAATCTCTACAATAGTAAAGATGCGTGATTTCAAAGCCCGCCCTAAGGGCATGGGTAATTTCACGCAGCCCCTCTACAAGGCAGCGTGATTGACGCACTCGGTGTTTGCGTTCGCGTAGCTTGACAAGGTTTTTAACCTGTTCGTTTTGTCGACTTTGGATATAAAGTTCTTCCATCGGGTGGAGGCTTCGCGATTTTTAGGATTGCAGAAGGTCTAAGCATACTGGAGGGCATGGGGATGCAAGTGCCAAAAAATTTCGTAGCGGAGCCTTTTGAATATCATCGGGAGCTTGTGTTCACCGTCGAGAGTCTGACTAATCTAGGGATGGGAGTCGGTCGTGTGGACGGCTGGGTCGTTATGGTGCCCTTCGTCATTCCTGGTGAGCGCGTCAAAGTCCGGATTTTCCGTAACTTTCAAAATTACTCCGACGCCGACCTAATTGAAGTCCTTGAAGCTTCGCCTGATCGGATCGAGCCAAAATGCCCGCTTTATTCGCGCTGCGGTGGCTGCCAGTATCAGCATATTAGTTATGAGCGTCAGCTCAAAGAGAAGACACAGCACGTCAAAGAGCTCATGCAAAAGCTCGGTGATATCGAATTCCCAGTGGCACTATCACACGGGTCAGCGCAGGTTTACAATTACCGCTCGAAGATCACGCCGCACTACAATCGCCCAGACCGCGATGGTTCGCAGCCCATCGGGTTTTTGCAATACGGTCGCCGCAATCAAATTATCGATGTCGAGCAATGTCCCATCGCGACAGATGCAATCAATGCAGCATTGCCTCAAGCCCGCGAAGAAGCTCGCCGTTCTGGTGGTAAAAAGCGCCGTCAACGGGGCGGCACATTACTCTTGAGGCATGTGCTTGAAGGAGTGGTCAAAAACCCACAAGACATTGTTTCGGAGCGAGTAGGAGAGGTCACTTTTCAGTTTAAAGCGGGCGATTTCTTCCAAAACAACCCCTACATTCTGCCTGACCTCGTCGAGCACGTCGCGACAGAAGCCTCCGCCGAAGGTGCTCGTTACCTTGTGGATGCTTACTGTGGTGTTGGGCTCTTCGCGCTCTCCACAGCAACATCTTTCGAGCAAGTGGCAGGGGTTGAGATTAGTGAGCCCGCTGTTCGTTGGGCGCAGGCTAATTGTAAAATCAGTGGTATCCACAATGCACGCTTCGTCATAGGAAAGGCAGAGGCGATCTTCAACGGCCTCAAATTTCCGGCCGAGGATACAGCTATGGTCATCGATCCTCCAAGGAAAGGTTGTGACGAGAGCTTTCGCCAACAGTTGCTCCAATATCGTCCGCAACGCCTAGTCTATGTTTCCTGCGATCCTGCCACCCAAGCGCGCGATCTCAAAAATTTCATCGAAGGTGGCTACAAAATCACCAAAGTACAGCCCTTTGATCTCTTCCCGCATACCCGCCACATTGAGAGCGTCGTTTCGTTGAGTTTGGCAGAGTAATTACAGCTAGCACCTCGATCGCCCTTGCCGTGTTTTGCGCAGGCTGAAGCATGGGTGAATGAGTCCCAAAAAAGGGTTGACGAGATTACTTCCAAAGCCATCTTCACGCTTCTTTTTTAATTAATAACTACTGTATTTATGTCACTTGAAGTAAAAGTCCGCAAAGGTGAGCCCATGGAACGTGCGCTCCGCCGCCTTAAGAAGCGCCTCGACCGCGAGGGTTTAATTCGCGATGTGCGTGCAAAGCGCTACTTCGTAAAACCTGCACAGGCTAAGCGACGCAAGAAGAAGGAATTGGACTTCAACAACATGCTACGCGTTCGTTACTCAAACATGTAGTTTATTTTTAAGTTACAGGCGCTGCGCGCTGGTTACTACTGAGTCCTGGCACGTCTTGCACGCGTCGGGATTTTTTGTTTATTTATTTTTATGTCAGACATTATTGATCGTCTCTCGCTTTCTACTTGCTGGTGTTCTTCACGACATACTGATGGCTACGAAATGGTAGAAGAGATGGTCAGTCTTGGATTTAAGCGCATTGAGTTGAGTCACGGCATACGCCTCTTGCTTGTGCCTGGCATACTCCAAGCGGTCGAGGAAGGCCTTGTGCAAATTTCTTCTGTTCACAACTTCTGCCCCTTACCAAACATTGTGCAACAGGCAGCGCCGAATCTGTTTCAACCTTCATCTAAGGATTCGCGTGAGCTGACTCTTTGGAATAGCCATTCCAGGCAGACGCTCGACTTTGCAGTTAAAGTCGGTGCCGATCGCATCGTCATGCATTCGGGGAGTGTGTCCTTCTTCTTTTTCTCGCCTGAAGTACGATTAGAGAAGTGGATCGACGAGTCCGAGATTTCTGCGCATGAATTATCCGAAAGTCAGGTCTTCCTTAAGCGCCGTGATAAGGCTATGAAGGCTATTCGCAAAGCAGCAGCGAATACCATTCCAAGGATCAGAGAAAACTACGAAAAACTTTTACCCGAAGTAAAGGAGCGCGGCCTTAAACTATGCCTCGAAAACCGCGAAGGTATGGAAGAGATGCCGATCGACACCGAATACGATAATTTCCTAGAAAGTCTGGGTGAACCTGAACACGCCCTCTATTGGCACGATACCGGACATGCTCAAATCAAGCATCAGCTCGGTTTGATCGATCACCGAGAGCATTTAGAAAAGATGTTGCCGCGACTGGGTGGTTTCCATTTACACGATGTCTCGGAAGCCGGACGCGACCATCAAGTGCCAGGAAGCGGCACCATTGATTTCAATATGATCGCTGAGTTTGTCCGCCCTGAACATACTTTGGTTCTCGAGCTCAGCCCCAGACTGACTGTTGAAGAAGTGCTCGCCTCTCGCGATTATATAATAGGCGTGTTGGGTTGAAACACCGTTTCAAGATCTGTCGAAAATGTAGAGTGCAGTGATAGCCGGTGCTTCGTATGGCGGTTAAGTCGCGCTCTCTCGGCAGACATTGCATATGCAAATCATATCATTTTCGACCGACTTGTAGCGAAAGTCGCGCTCTGGGTCACTCTGATCACTCGCACCACATTGCTCGCAAGTGTGGAGTGCTCCCTCGGTTGCTTGACGGCGGTTAGATTCGAACTGGGCTTGGCGCTGGCGGCTCTTCAGTGACTGTTTGAAAGTATCTCTAAAGAAGAGCACATAACCAAGAAAGGGTGCAGCAAAAGCTAGGCGATGGCCGATGGTCGGCATCGCTAAAAATGCGATGAAACCGAATACTAGTATAACCCATGCCATCCACTTTACCTTCATTGGAATAATAAACATGATTAGAAATTGAATGTTTGGATTGAGTGTAGCGAAGGCAAAAAAGACGCAAAAATAGAGGAATCTTGGTGCCACGAAGATGGTTCCTGCTGGTGAAATGACTTGTCCAACAAAGGCACCGACGACAGCGAGTACTACGCAAGTGATTAAATACACATTGAGTCGAAAGGTGCCCCATTCCTCTTCCAGCGAATTACTCATCATCCAAAGGATATACCAGAAAAACGCGAGAAAGAGTCCTTGGAACAGGCTCATCGGCACGTAGGGCGGAGCGATCATAAAGGAGACCAGTCGCCACCATTCGCCACCAAAAACGGCTTTTGGTATAAGGAGCAGACCCTCTAATTCGACGCGACCTGTGAGCATGACTCCGTAAATGAAAAGCTGTGCCACAATAAGCGTCGCTACGACATTAGGTATGGCAAGGAATCCAAGGCGTTTTTCTAGTTTATCCAAAAAATTCATAGTGTCCAAGCCTTATAAGCTCGAGTCGGGTTGCAAATCGATCATGGGTAATTCACGAACTGTTTCATGCCGCTATGGGACCAGCAGGACTACGCTGTCATGAATTTTTAGCGCACGCGCCACGGTGTACTCAAAAACACGCTTGTCTCCATTTTGTGCGACCCATTCGAGATGTTTTTGGGCCGAATCCTTATCACCCTCGGCGCGAAGCTTGAGCCCGATGTAAGTATGTGCTTCGGTCTCTTGCGCGCTATTTTGGACATATCCGATCAACTCGGATGCGGTGCTATTTCCAGCGAGGTAATCGATGACTGGCGATGGCCAGACATTGAGTGGCTTATTGCGAAGAGCATAATTGAGAGAAGCTTGTGCGCTTCTTTGATCGTCCGCTTCAAGATAGGCAAAATAAGCGATCAACAATGGATATGTTGAGCTCTCGCCCTTCTTGTTATACATCAAAGTCGCTATCTTAGCGGCTGTGGCTGCTCCCAGAAATTCGCCACGGCACATTTGTGCCCATGCGAGTGACTCGTAGAAAAAGCCGTTGATAGGTTGTTCGTTCGTGGCCTGCTTGAACGAGCTCAGGGCATTGTCGAAATCCTCCATATTGAAAGCGGCCAGACCGCGTCCATTCCATGCAAAGGCGTGACTTGGATAGTTCACCACTATTTTATCGTAAGTCGCGAAGGCCTCGGCATGACGCTCTAGATCAGCAAAGATCATAGCTTGACCAAGTAAGGCGGAGAGGTTCTCTGCGTTGACGGTGAGTGCTTGCTGGAAATGATTCAGTGCCTCCTTCGAGTCGCCCGATTCAAGAAGCTCATAGGCCTGCGATACGAGTGTACTTTGCAGTAGAATTGGATCGCTGACATTGCTAATGTTAGCCTCTTGCGCCGAGAGCCCAAGCATGCTCATGCCACACAAGATCGGCGTTAAGCGGCGTAAAACCTTAAAATTAATTATTTTTGCAAATGCCATTTTCTTATAAAATACGCTCATGCAGTCCGGGCACAATGTCAATTAGTTGCAGCTTTTGTTCCTATTTCTCAGGAAACACACAAGTAGTTACGCAGAACAGCTAACTTCAATGTTTAAGTGGCCAATTCCGCATTGTAACCCTCGTCTACGCCTGCATCGTAAATGCACATATGATTATCGAATCTCAAGAACTTCCACCGATAGGAACCAATGCTTATGCCTTGCTAGAGCCCAGCCTCAAGCAATGCGTGATCATCGACGCGCCTGCAGAAGCATACGAGTGGGCAGTGCAGGTCGCCCAGAAGTATAGCTGCCAGATCATCGCACTTATCCTTACGCATGGGCATTGGGATCATATCTTGGACGGTCATAAATTCGCGAAAGCGGGCATTTTTACTTATGGCCATGCGGATGATATGGAGATGTTTGCTTCGCCCTCGAAGATGGCTAGCTACGCAATCCCAGGATTAGAACTGAAAGAGCTACCTATCAATCACTGGATCAAAGGTGGCGACCAGCTCGAACTTCTCGCGACCAAAATGGAAATACGCCATGTTCCAGGGCATTGTCCGGGTAATGTGCTCGTCTATCTGGCCTGCGAAAAGGCTGCCATTGTCGGCGATGTGATTTTTGCAGGAAGTGTGGGTCGCTACGATTTGCCAGGTGGGAATTTTTCAGCTTTGGAGAAGTCGATTAAAACTCAAGTTTATTCGCTACCCGACGAAACAACTATTTATCCTGGGCACGGGCAAGTGACTTCTGTCGGTCGAGAAAGAGCCGGGAATCCCTACGTAAAAGGATGAGCAACTTAGAGGCTAATGATGAGCGATTCATGCGTCGTGCCCTTGAACTGGCGCAACAGGCTTGGGGACAAACACACCCAAACCCAATGGTAGGCGCCGTCATCGTCGAGGCCAGTGGAGTCGTTGCCGAGGGCTGGCATGCATCAGCAGGGCAAGCCCATGCTGAAGTCGCTGCCCTCAAGGCGCTTGGTCGTAAGCCTGCGGCAGGCGCTAGCATCTACGCCACACTCGAGCCCTGCAGTACTTGCGGGCGCACTGGTGCTTGCACAAATGCCCTGATCGAGGCAGGATTTGAGCGCGTTGTGATCGGTGCGAAAGACCCTAATCCTGAACATGCAGGGCGAGGCTTAGAGATCCTCCGTGAAGCGAGCATCGAAGTCGTCGAAGGAGTTCTTGCTGAAGAATGTGCCGACCTGAATTTAATCTTCAATCATTGGATTACCCAAAGATCGCCATTTATCGCCGCGAAAATGGCGATCACCTTAGACGGTAAATTTGCTGCGGCCTCGGGAGATTCAAAGTGGGTCACCGGGGAAACCGCGCGTGCGGACGTGATGCGATGGCGGCGATATTTCCCTGCCATCGCGGTCAGTGCTAATACGGTATTAAAAGATAATCCCAGTCTAAGTTCACGAATCGGCGATGAAGTTTGGTGCCCACAGCGCTTTGTCTTTGATCGCACACTCATGACCTTTGAGGCGGAGACTCTACCGCAGATTTATACAGATACTTTTGCCTCGCAAACGACCGTGCTCTGCGCAGATGCCGCTTCAGATCACCTGAGGGCTAGGGCGGAAGATTTAAATATCAGGCTCTGGCAATTACCTGAAGCCAAGGGTCATCTCGATTGGCTAGCCTTCAGTAAGCGATGTGCCGAAGCTGGAATATGTGGCGTTTATGTCGAAGTGGGGCCAAGGCTTGCCACCCAGGTGATCGAAGGTGGCTTGGCAGATTATCTTTTCGTCTATCAAGCGCCAAAGCTTTTATCGGATGCGTCGGCTCTGGGCATCGGTTCGCTTAGGAACTCACAATCGATGGAGGAAGCCTTTGCGCTTCGTGATTTACAGCAAGCAAACTTCGAGGGCGACCGACTCATCAGGGGATTTTTATTAAAATGAAGCAACTGATCGTGGCTTCCAGCAACGCCCACAAAGTTGAAGAATTCGATGGCCTCCTCGACGATTGCGGCTTTGAAGTGCTTCCTGCAAAAGTCTGTGGTGGTATGCCCGATGTGCTTGAAGACGGTGACACCTTTGGAGCCAACGCGCGGATTAAAGCCTTAGCCCTGCGAGCGCTTGCCCCAAAAGATGCATGGATTGTATCGGATGACTCAGGGCTTGAAGTCGATGCACTCGGTGGCGCGCCTGGCATCTACTCCGCACGATATGCCGGGGAGGGCGCGAGTGACCTCCATAATTTGAATAAGCTCTTACTTGAACTCGAAAAGCAAGCTGCAGCTCAACGAGCAGCGCGTTTCCGATGTGTGCTTTGCCTAATCGACCCAAGTGGTCGTGAGCAATTTTTTGATGGTGCCTGCGAGGGTAGAATTGCTGAAGCTCCCGCAGGTGCAGAAGGCTTCGGCTATGATCCTGTTTTTGTGCCAGAAGGCCATAGCGAGTCTTTCGCAGAACTGGGCGAATCCATTAAAAGTAAATTGAGCCATCGAGCCTTGGCCGTATTGGCTATGCGCCGTTGCTTGGGATCCTAACTTTCCCAATACTGCTTTAAAGTCCGTATCCTCTCTGGCGCGAATATCTAGGGACTCACCCTCACGCATCGGGTGCGGCATCTGTAAGCGTATAGCGCTTAGCATTAACAACTGCTGACAGCAGCAGATACGAGGGAACTAGTTTTGCTCCCCTTCCTCGGTTGCAACTCCACCAGTGAAAAGCGACCATTAGGATAAAGACCCATGGGTATTTCGAAGCAGGACTGATCCAGGCAGCGATATTTGGTCACGGTGGAATAATTTTTATTAGAATATCTACGCAATCCTTACACCCTTACAATCACACAAGAATTGCTGCAAGATACTTTACTTGAGTGGATTAAGTCCTAAATCTAAGGAAAGATTGAAGCTTACGCAGGGACTATCATGAGATAGGTAATGAACTTTTTTAGGATATTTTATCTCTGTTATTTGCATTTAACGATTAAGCGATGATTTTGTATTTTAACACTAACATCAAACTAATCTTATCATGTCACCAACATCTCTTGCACAATTTTTTAAATGTGCTATCAGCATTTCAGATCTTTTAAATTTACCTACAAAAACAGCAGTCAAAGAACTAAGTGGAAACCCTGCTCTTTATTGTTTAATTGACACAATTTCACAGCTCAACGTCTACGACGAGGCACTAGCCTCAGAATTTGAGAAGATTAACAGTGTCCGATCGCTGTATGCATACAGGCAGCTAAAGTCTGCTCTTAGTTTAAGCTGTGGAAAGTTCTTAAACGAACTATC
>CESN01028536.1_pt1 | contig 27764 bp, 25 predicted proteins | sample 531181 | NCBI WGS metagenome assembly CESN01 (sample SAMEA2621990, study PRJEB7988) | marine metagenome | isolation source: saline water (ENVO:00002010), including
TACCGTGGCACCCGTAGCTTTATCTGCAGTAGCAGGATAAATCGTAATCATAGGCTGGGTCACATTCTGAATGCGAATCACCTCGCTTTGCCCGGGTTTAGGCTGCCTCTTCGACTCGGGTCCAATTTCTCCTCTTTTGTACCCGGGAGCTTGCTTGGGCCAAAGTATGATTTCCTTCAAGGATGCCCCGGACAAAAGCGGAAGGCTGGAAAGCAGAAATATTAAAAGAGGTTTAGCGGTTTTCACTCAAGGTACTTCTTTTGAATAACCAGCAACATGCAAAGCAAAAAAGAAATGATTGGTTTCTTTTTTGTTGGCGTCACCGAATAACTTTCAGAAGAAAAGAAATGAAAATATTTTGCTTTCTGTTTCCGATCATCCTTTTTAAAACCTTCGCCAGTGTAGAAAAGGAAGTAGTCTCCGCCTTTCTTGCAATCGATTTGCATGGAAAAGGAAATCCTGATGCAGTGAAGGCACTCGCCTTGCTCGACGAACTTGATCAAAAATCCATCTTGCCACTTTTCGCCGCGATGAATCAAGCCAATCCCATTGGTGACAACTGGATCCGAGGTGCGATCAACCAGATTTTAAAATCCTCCAAGTTTCAACCTTTTCCCAGTTCCGAAATCAAGGGCTTTATTCAAAATAAAGAAAATATCGGAAGTTCTCGTAGATCTGCCTTTGAATTACTTCAGGATTTTCGACCTAAACTCGCATCTTCCATGGTCCCTAAACTAATTAATGATCCTGAGCCCTCTCTGCGGAGAGAAGCAGTTGCCCGGTTACTCAACCAAGCTTCTACTGCACTTTCAGATTCAGAATCGAAAAAGCTTTATACCCGAGCCCTCACGGAAGCTAGGGACGCGGAACAAATTAAGGTCGCCAGCAACGCTCTGAAAGAGATGGGGCAAGAAATAAATTTGGTCGAATTGATGGGCTTCCTTACCGAATGGGAGTTGATCGGTCCTTTTGATAACACAGAGAGAGCTGGTTTTGGGAAAACTTACGAGCCGGAAACCACCAATAAAGAAAGCTACCCTGGTAAAAATGGACAAGTTCAATGGAGTCCGTTCTCAACCTCGGACTCCTTTGGCATGCTTGATATCAATCAAAAATTTGGTGAAATCAAAGAAGTTTTGGCTTACGGAAAAACCGATTTTTACTCGGACAAAGATCAAAAAGCACAATTTCGATTGGGTTCGAAAAATGCCTGGAAGATCTGGGTAAATGGTAAACTTCTTTTTGCCCGTGATGAATACCACCGTGGAGGTACTCGAGTGGATCAATTCATTCTGGATGGTGCCTTGAGAAAAGGTAAAAATCAAATCATGGTAAAGGTATGTCAAAATGAACAGACTCAACACTGGACCAAACAATGGGAGTTTTGCTTACGGGTTACAGATCCATCCGGAAGGGCGATTAAACAAGCGAGGAAAAAATAGATTTCTCAAACTGAATATTCCATGAAAAAAATATTACTTTCCATTACTTTCTTATTCTTATTTATTTCGGTCCATGCAGATTGGCTCTCTTTCCGCGGTTCCAATGGGAATGGTTCGAGCGACTTTAAGATTCCAGATACAATAAGCCTGAATGGGGTGAAAAGTTGGAGCACGGATTTACCCGGCCGGGGACTCTCCAGTCCGGTGGTGGTAGATGACTCGATCTTTCTCACTGCATCCAGTGGCCCAAGTCAGAAGGTTCTCCACATCCTCGCCTTTAATTCCGAGAATGGTAGATTGAGATGGGAACGAAAATTCAAGGCGACCGGGAGAACGGTTTGTCATAATAAAACCTCAGTCGCCGCCTCCACGCTGGCAAGTGATGGACAAGTTTTAATCGCCCAATTTTCATCTAATGATGTATTCTGCCTCGACCTATCCGGAAACTTAAAATGGGTACGTGGGCTTGCCTTTGACCATCCTAATATTGCAAATGGTTTAGGGATGTCTTCTTCTCCTGTAATTGCAGCCGGCACTGCGATCATTCAAGCTGAAAATGATGCGGACTCTTTCTCCTTTGGCTTGGACCTTGGTTTAGGAACTACCAAATGGAAAAAAGAAAGACCACGGGGTGCCAACTGGACCTCCCCAATAACTCTTGGATCCCAAGGTCGTGAGCTTGTCGCGTTGCAATCCAAACAAGGACTCATTGCCTTAGAACCAGAAACCGGTCAAAAACTCTGGTCTTTCGAGGATGGTGCCTCCACCATCCCCTCAAGTTCATGGACGGAACAAGGTATTCTCCTCATTCCATCCAATGGAATGACCGCCTTAAAACTCGATACCAACATGGAGGACTTCAAGCAAATATGGGCGGATAATAAACTCAAGCCCGGAACGGGCAGTCCATGCTCACGAGACGGAAAGCTCTATGTGATTAATAGTGCAAATGTCCTTACCTGTGCCTCAGTTAAAAACGGAGAAATTAAGTGGCGCTTGAGGCTGCAGGGGCCGATAAGCGGCTCTCCCATCCTCACTGAAAAAAAACTTGTCGTCTTTAGCGAAAGCGGATTGGGACAGGTGGTAAAATTGGACACCGAAGAGCCAAAAGTTATTCAAACCATTGACTTGGAAGATACGATTTTATGCACCCCTGCCATGACCAAAGATGCATTAGTTGTGCGCTCGGATCAAAAGCTTTGGAAACTCAGCCACTAAAAATATTTGGCTAATCAAGGCGTTACCACCACGCCCGGCAATCGATTTTTCAGAAACTGACGCCTCGAATCAGAGACTTCACTTTTCCACAAGTGGAGACTCTCTAAATTCTGAAAACTTAATAAGGGTTTGATTCCGTAATCACTTATCTTCGTTTCAGATATATTTAAACTGATCAGGTTTTTCAGTCCTGACAATGCCTTGAGACCAGAATCATCAATGGTTGATTGCCTCACATTCAAGTGAGTGAGTCGGAAAAACTTACTTATCAAAGAACATGATTTCTTGGACAAATCCGTTCCACTCAAATCTAATTTGGTAAGATGATCCTGCAAAGGCATCAGAGTTCCCAGTGTGCTTTCATCGAACTCAATCCCGCTGGATACCATGCGGACCTCGAGTAAGGAGTTGCCGATGCCTATGGGACGAATCAGCAAACCAGTTTCAGCCGCAAGCCGCTCGATTATTTTTGGAGCTAATGGAGAAAGGTCACCCGCCAAAGCCTGAAAAAAGGTTATGTGTTCGGGAATATATTTCTTCTCTTTTCTTTTCTTAATCAAATCTTCAATGCCATCGTTTGCTCCAATCCAAGTTCCAAAATCAACTCCCTGAGCAATCCATTTTCTTAGAATTTCTTTTTGCTTCATGGAAAGAGGATCTCCCTTAGGGGGCATATGCTCGTCATCATCAAAGGGCAACATCACCCGGGTGTAGAGAGAGCTTTTGCTCGGATGATCTACTTTAATTACCGGTCCATCATCACTACCCAACATAATATGTGCGGCTCCATCCAAGCGTAATCCAGCCTTGGGGTTTTTCATTCTTCCAGCTTGTTCGTAAGCAGCTTGGTGACACTCCACGCATCTTTCCTCAAGAATGGGCCAAACTTCTTTTTCAAAATCAACCACCGCCTCCACCGAAAGCAATCCCAACCCTAAAAATAAAAAGTAGTTATAGAACCTAATCATAGTTACCATTAAATATAAAAATTCATGGATTTCGAGAATTTTGAAACCTGATTCATCAGAAAAGTTTTGGGGGTATTTGATATTTCAGTTGGAAAAAAGTTAGGATTTCGATTGGTTGATTTCTGATGCAATGGATACATTCAAGCCTTCTTTTATTTTTAATTTTCTATTCTAGCTCTTGGGGCAAACCGAACGGATTCTCTTGGTCTAGGACTGCTGGGAAGTACACCGATCTCTTCATGGGTAAGAAAAAAATCGCCCGTTATGTTCACGAGCGAATGGTACCATCGGATCGGGAAAGAACCTATAAACCCTTTCATCATGTTTACGACGATAAGGGTGAGAACTTCCTGACCAAAGGCCCGGGAGGAAAATACAGCCATCATCGTGGTATTTATTTTGGATTTTCCAAATGCTCCGCGTTAGACGGAGCAGGGAATAAAGTAAGTGTAGATACTTGGCATTGTAAAAGAGGGTATCAGACTCACGAAAAATTCATCTCTCAGGTTGTGGATGATCAACATGCCAGTCATACCGTTGAAATCGCCTGGCGAGTGGATGACGGGACGATTTTTGCCACGGAAGCACGTACCCTCGTTTTTCGCTTCGATCCAAAGCAACGCTTACAGATTGACTTCCAATCCATCCTTACCAGTGAACAGGGAGAGATAACATTAGACGGGGATCCCCAGCATGCAGGTTTTCAATTCCGGGCTAGCAATGAAGTTTATGAAAAAAGTGCGACCCAAACTTTTTATGTTCGCCCCGGAGAAGGCAAAGATAAAAAAGGGGCAACCAAGAATTGGCCTAAGGATCAAACCATGACTAACTTGTTTTGGAAAGGGCAAGGAATTGTGGTTGGAGGAAAAAAATACTTCACCCTCTACTTAGATCACCCTTCAAATCCAAAACCTTCCTTTTACAGTGAGAGAGACTACGGTCGATTTGGTTCTTATTTCAAAACTAAAATAAAACCAAATTCGCCCTTACGAGTTCAATATCGTCTGGATATCGGAGCGGGTGAACTGCTCGCGGAAGAATGCGAAAAACGGAGCCAAATTTTTACAGGCTCGAAGAATTGGAAATAACCTGCTGGTTCATCTCCCTATTTTCTTGGACAACGAATACGCACCTCTTTTTTTCGCACTTTTCGCGGGTCTCTTGTACGCCTGCAGTGCCGTGCTCTGCAAAAAGGGACTCGAACTTGGATCTGGTACCATTCGGTCTTTGGTTTTCTCAAATTTTATCATGTCAGCCTGCTTTCTGCCCTATCCTTTTCTGTCGGATCAACCCTTTCTGCCTAATGATCTCATAGTCGGGGCTTGCCTCGGCTTCCTGTTCTTTGCGGGCCAGTTTTTTTGCTTTTTGGCCCTCAAAAATGGGGAAGCAAGCTTGATTACCCCGATCATGGGTTCCAAACCAATTTTCGTGGCCTTGTTTTTATTGGTTCACGGATTGTCGACCGAACAAGTGACTTGGGAAATCTGGTTGGCTAGTGCTCTGGCAGCACTAGCCATTGCTTTATTGTGCTGGCCGTCGAAAGATACAAAAACCTCGTGGTTGGCACTTGCTCTGGCCTTGGCCACAGCTGCAACCTTTGGTCTGCTTGACTCACTCGTCCCCCATTTCACTCATCAGTCCTCTCCCTTAAATGTTCTATTTTTTGTTTTTGGATCGGTTGGAATCTACTCCCTTTGCTTGATTCCTTACACCGAGGGAAAATTCTTTCCGAGGAGGAAAAATTCGGACACTTGGATGTGGACATCTGCAACCTTCATGGGGGCCCAAGCGGTTTTGATGTCCATAGCCATCGGTCTCTACCAGGTACCCACGGCAGCCAATGTATTCTACGCTTGCCGGGGCCTCTGGGCCGTACTCCTGATTGCATGGCTGGGAAAAAAGATGCAGATCAAAGAAAGCGGCAGTTCTGCATCAACCATCATTCGCCGGGGAATTGGTGCCTGCATTTTGATTTTCGGGGTCTGGCTAACCACTGATCCCTAAAAAATTCTTTGCTAAAGAATAGAATTCTATCTTTCAAAAGCACTCTGCAGATTTATCATTCTAGCGAATTGCATCTATTTTATGAGAGTTCATCAAACCAAGGGATCGGATCGGTAGCCCCACTTTTTCCAACAGGCTTTTTTTACTCTCAGGAGATTGTAAATCGAATTTGGATTGGGCGATCCGTTATCGGCAAGGGAATATTTTATGCCCTTCAAACATTTTCCCATTGACGAACCAATCCTCGCGTGCAAGAAAATTCTTGTAATGTAGGTTGAATATGGGAATTTAACCTTCTAAATTTAAAAAGCGGGAATAAAAGTTATGAAAAATTGGTTGTGGACTGTATCAGCGATCGCGTTTGCGGTTTTCTATTCGGGTTGTTCTAAAAGTAAAGGTCCTTCTCCGGAAGACACTGCCTTAATCAAAGGTACAGATCGGGGCACTTTTGTGGGTTCTATGGAAGAAGGATTTCAGGACGGAGAAGATGAACTTTCTCCTGTGGGTTCTACCATTTCTGCTCTGGATGGCTCCGATGATTTAATTCCTCAGGACTCAACTTGGTCAGATCCAAGTGCTCTTGCGAACGCTGAAGAACTTTTCGAACCTATCTTTTTCGGCTTTGATCAGTATGCAATTGGTCCAGATGAACGTCTCAAACTACAGGATGTTTCCGCTTTTATGACCAGTAACCCAAATTCTCGAATTCTGGTTGAAGGCTATTGTGACTGGAAAGGTACGCCTGCATACAATAAGTCTTTGGGCGACCGGCGGGCTTCCAGTGTCCGTGATTATCTGGTCGATTTAGGCATTGATTCTGAGCGCATTGAAATTCTTTCCTTGGGAGATGAGCAAGCTACACCCAACGCGGACTCCACCACTGCTGGACTCGAAAGAAAAGCCCAGTTTTTAGTTCTCCGTGATTCTTGATGAACCAACAATCGTTCTTATTGGTTCCTCTTGCCCTGCTTGGATTGCTTTTCTCATCCTGTTCCAAAAAAGTTGATCATGACTCCACCCTCAACCGGAAGGGAGCGGAAGAAGGTTCCGCTTTTTCAGATCCCAGTAGGGACTTAAATGCCGGAGAAGACCTATCCCCTGCAGGAAGTGCACTCGATGGGAATCTGTTTGCAAAAGATGATCTCTTATCCCCTCGTGATCCAGGCCTGGATGCATTCAGTGATCCGCTCAATGTCATTCGCCCATTTGATCCCGTTTATTTTGGCTTCGATCAATATAACATAAATGCCACCGAGCGTTCTAAATTGGTTGAAATTGCAGAATTCTTACAATCCAACACCCAAGCTCGCTTGCTCATTGAGGGCTATTGTGATTGGAAAGGTACTTCTGCCTACAACAAAGCACTGGGCGAAAGAAGAGCAACTACCGTCAAGGAATACTTAGTCGAACTTGGTGCGGAGGGCCAAAGGGTGGAAACCGTTTCAATCGGGGATGAAAGTGCAATTCCCAATGCAGATGGAATTCAGGCTAAACTGGATCGGCGGGCTTCTTTTGTTGTGTCCAAAGGGGAGTAATCTGGTTTTACAGTAGTCCCACTAAATCAAACCTGAATTTTAAAAGTCACTTTGTCAGCTTTTCGAAAAAGTTCGTGAAGGTATCGATCGCTTTTTCAAAGATGCCAAGATGAAAACTTTCATCCGGTGCATGGAGGTTGTCTTCATTGGTGAATAGACCAAGCATTAAGGCATCCAAGCCCGCAACTTCTTTGAGATCTCGAATGATTGGAATACTTCCACCCTCTCGCAAATACAATGGAGTGGTTCCGAAAGAGGACTGCACACTATTTTCGACTATGGAGAAGGCTTTTTTCATTAAATCAGACTCCATACCTGAGGAACCAGGCTTATTTGGAGGAATCACCACATAGGGATTGCCCCCACCCTTGAGGGTCACTTCTATCCGAACCGAGGGTGGGCATGAATCCACAATAAATTGACGAACTTTTTTGGCAATTACTTCTTCGTTCTGATCGGAAACCAGACGGCAGGTAATTTTTGCAAATGCTTCAGCAGGAATGACCGTTTTCGAACCCTCTCCCTGATAGCCTCCACCAATTCCATTAAATTCAAGAGTGGGACAAAAGCGGATGGCTTCCAAGGGTGAATAACCAGGAGGCGAAAAGAATTTCTTAACTCCTAAAAAATCCGCATATTTTTCTTCGGAAATCGGTAATTTTTCCAATTCCTGCCGTTCCCAATCTTTAGGTTCGCGCACCGCATCATAAAACCCAGGAATGGTAACCCTGCCCTGATCATCGTGCATGCCCGAGCAAACCTGCATCAATGCCTGTAGAGGATTGAGCAGTGCCCCTCCGTGTACTCCTGAGTGAAGATCCTGCTTTGGGCCAAAAACCCGAATTTCTAAAGCGGTTAAACCACGCAGCCCTGTAGTGACAGCCAATTGCTCTGGACCAGGGCTACCCGTATCAGAAACTAATAATAAATCACCGGCTAGGCTATCTTTATGGCTTTCTAAAAATCCCCGAAAACTTGGACTGCCAATTTCCTCTTCTCCTTCAATCAAGTAAGTAATGTGAAGGGGAAGATCTGGGTTCTTTTTCAAGACCCGATAGAGAGCTGACATGTGTACAATCTGCGGACCTTTGTTATCCGCTGCCCCCCGGCCAAAAAGCCGACCACTTCTTTCCTCCGCTTCAAATGGTTTACTCGACCATAAATCCAAGGGATCAGGTGGTTGAACATCATAATGGCCATAAATCACCAAACGCGGCCAGGTTGGATCTCCCCGGGTTGCTAAAATGACTGGATTGATCGGAGTTTCCACGAGATTGATTTCAAAACCTAGCTCTGCCAGACGGGCACAGGCAAAATCTCGGGCACCATCAATTCCTTCCGAATAGTTTGAGTCAGCGGAGACGCTGGGAAAAGAAACATACTGCGTGAGTGCTTCCTTTGGATTTTCTAAAATGGAATTCATGGGTTCGGCGTTTCTCCTCTTGCATTTTTCGCCTCTACATAAAGAGCATATGCTTGGTTCATATTGGATTGAAGAAATTTAATTCGATTATCAGGATTTGGATGAGTAGAAAAATATTCTGGCATCTTGCGCTTATTTTTTTTCAGCATTTTCTCCCAAAAAGTAACTGCTGCTCGAGGATCGTACCCTCCCATAGCGGAGTAAAAAAGCCCTCGCTGGTCCGCCTCACGCTCTTGTTCCCGACTATAAGGCAATGCCATTCCTAGAGTGGTGCCTACCCCATAAGCACCGCCTGCGATCATTCGATCCGAAGAGTTTTTCTTTCGCATAGCAGTATCTAAAATCACACCACCTAGTGCGATCCTCAAAGCTTGAGACATTCTTTTATTGCTGTGCCGCATTGCAACATGGGCAATTTCATGCCCAATCACCGCAGCAACTTCATCTTCGTTTCCATCCGCAAGTTCAATAAGTCCGCTGTTCACTCCCACTTTTCCACCTGGCATCGCAAAGGCATTGGCCTCACTTTTTTGAAAAACCACAAATTCCCACTCCGTCCCGGGAAGATCCACTTGGGCAACCCCTGCAATCCTCTTTCCAATTCGTTCAACCATTTTTTTATGAGAAGCGTTGGATGAAAGAGACTGCTTATTCTTCATTTGATCGAATTGAGCCTTGGAGCGGCGAGCGAGGCTTTCGTCCGAAAGCATTGCCGTCCCGCAACCGATAAATTGCAGGCATAGAAAGCATATAAAAAAAGGTATAATATGGCTTGCCTTCATCCTTGACCCTTACAATTCAAATTCAGAAATTTATCAAAATCAATTTTTCTCAGCTTAGATAATTGATCAGTGTTTAAAATGCCTAGTGTGAGTGAATACCATTGCCATTCCACTCTCATTCGCAGCAGCAATTACATCATCATCGCGGACACTTCCTCCCGGTTGAATGGCTGCAGTGGCACCCGCAGTCGCAGCCGCTAGAAGTCCGTCAGAAAAAGGGAAAAAGGCATCCGAACAAACCGCGGACCCTTGAAGGTTTAAATTCGCTTCTCCTGCTTTCCATACAGCAATCCGGGAACTATCGACCCGAGACATTTGTCCAGCACCCACCCCCAGTGTCTTCTCATCTCCCGAATACACAATGGCGTTACTTTTTATATGCTTAACCACGCGCCAACCGAAGATCATTGAACGCCATTCCACTTCAGTCGGTTGCCGTTCGGTAACGACTTCAAAAGCTTTGGGATTGATCTTTTTCTGATCCCGGTCTTGGGCCAAAAAGCCCCCGGGTACGGTTTTAATCTCCTGAAGGGTTTCTGCCCCAAATCCAGCTTTTGAAATCAGCAGGCGCAAATTCTTTTTTCTATGAAAAAGCTCCAAGGCTTGGTCCGTAAATCCGGGAGCGATAATAACCTCGCAAAAAATTTCTCCAATTCTTTCGGCCAGATCCAAGTCGAGGGTATTATTGACCACGATAATCCCCCCAAAGGGGGCTTGTCGATCAGTGGCAAACGCACTTTCCCAAGCGTCCACTAAACTGTCAGCACTCGCAACACCGCATGGATTGGTATGTTTAAGGATTGCAACCGTTGGACGTTCAAATTCTCCGACCAGGTAAGCGGAAGAAGAAATATCAAGTATGTTGTTGTAACTAAGCTCCTTACCCTGAAGCTGTTCAAAATGATCAAGGAATCCGCCGTAAAGTGCTGCTTGTTGGTGCGGATTCTCACCATACCTCAAGGGCATCGATTTTGCAGCGGATACTTCCAATACCTTGGGGAAACCGGAAATTGAATCCAGATCAGGCTCCACTTGTTGGCTCTTTTCGAGGTAAGTTGCAATCGCAGAATCATAAGCTGCGGTGCGGGCAAAAACTTTTTGAGCAAGTTCACTTCTCAATTGATCAAGTGCTGGTCCATGCTGGTTCAATCCATGAAGGACCCTTTCATAATCATCCGGATCGCAAACAACGGTTACATCCCGAAAGTTTTTAGCCGCACTTCGTAGCATGGATGGACCCCCGATATCAATCTGTTCGATCGCTTCTTCCAAAGGGACTCCGTTACGGACTACGGTTTCTTCAAAAGGATACAGGTTCACCACCACCAAATCGATCATTTCAATCCCATGTTCCTCGGCAGCCGCCAAATGATCGGGGTTTCCACGGAGGCAAAGTAGTCCCCCATGAATTCTAGGATGTAAGGTCTTGACCCGGCCATCCATCATTTCTGGAAACCCAGTTCTTTCACTGACATCCATAACCGGAATATTTTCATCCCTCAGCATTTGTGCTGTACCCCCGGTGGATAAAAGGGTGAACGCATAGGTTTCGACCAAAGACCGAGCAAAGGGAACCAACCCCGTTTTGTCACTTACAGATAAGAGTGCATACTTTTGCATTCATTCCCTTGTGCTTCGTTCCTGCATCTGAGCAAGCGAATTCTTCCTTTTTACAATCCTTTAATTAAGAATTGGTCTTTTTTGATCTGTCGTTATGGTAAAACAAAATTTAAATGTGAGCGAGAATAGTACAGAATTGGAAGGTCTGCAGGCAACTTTGGATAAACTGGTGCACCACCGGGAAAAATCAAAAGTGAAAGGTCTGAATCTTCATGCTTTTATCTACTTTATCACCATCCGCAATTTGTCCGGTCGCTCGGTAACCCTAAAGGGGCGAAAATGGGTGCTCTCAAATGACGACGGTACCACTACGGTTGTGGAGGGTGAAAAGATTGTCGGTGAAACCCCGGTGATTCCACCCGGTAAAAGTTTTTCTTACAACAGCTATCATGTGACTCATCTTGCCGCCACCGCTTCCGGTTCCTTTCATGGGGTAGATGAATATGCGGAAAAAATTCATGTCCGCCTTGCTCCCTTTCGTCTTGAAATCCCGAAAGACTTGGAAATGTCAGAAGAAAACCCGCTTTCATGAAGTTTACCGACCTAAACCGCCATGGTGGCATCGGTGCAAATTGCAGCCTCTTAGAAATTGGTCCTTTTCGAATTGCGATTGATTCCGGATTGCACCCGAAATTTGCCGGCTATGACTCCCTTCCAAGTCACGATTTTCTGGAAAGAAACTCCTTGGATTTTATTGTACTCACCCATTGCCACCTCGATCATCTCGGAAGTTTACCAATTCTATCCCGAGAACAGCCCGATGCCCCCGTATTATTGAGTTATGCCAGTTCCATTCTTGCCCGCCGGATGCTTTCCAATTCGGTTTCTGTCATGAGGAGGCAAAGGAGCGAGCTCAATCTACCCGAATTACCTTTCTACGGCCGGGGGGATCTCACCTCTCTCTACAACCGGATAAAGCCTTTATCGATTAAAACCCCCTTGCAGGTGGAAAAAGATGGTAAGGTACTAAAGGTTACTTTTCACCATGCCGGTCATGTCGCGGGTGCCATTGCCGTTGAATTTGAAACCAAAAAGGAAAAAATCTTTTTCACCGGAGACTTATTATTTAACGACCAGCGTACTTTAGACGGGGCGGAAATCCCAACCGAGAAATTCGATGTCTTGATTACGGAAACCACCCGGGGTGGAACCCCACGGAATCCAACTCGGCAGAGAGAGTCAGAAATGGTATCTTTGCTGAATGAAATCAGAAAGACCTTGGCTCGGGGAGGCTCGGTATTAATTCCAGTTTTTGCCTTGGGAAGAATGCAGGAGATGCTCGTCCAACTTGATGAAGCCTTTCGTCGAAATGCTTTTCCCAAGGTTCCCGTTTTTTGTTCGGGTCTGGGGATGGACTTGGTCAATCACTTTCATGAAATCTCAAAGAATACCAATCGTTTACGCTTTAACCGAAGAGTACTAAAATCCCTGGGTGCCCGTCCTCTGCCTCGCAAATTGGAACCCGGATGTGAACCTCCGATGAAAGGAATTTTCTTGGTCAGTAGTGGAATGATGGTCGAACATACCCCTTCCTATCTTCTCGCTTCCGGTTTACTCCGGGACGATCGTAATTCCATTCTTTTCGTTGGATATTGTGACCCCAGCACCCCGGGGGGTAAACTTCTTCAGTCCGATCCAGAAGAAGATTTCGAATTTGAAGAAATCGATTGTATTGAACCGATTCGGGCGAAAATTCGTCAGTTTGATCTTAGTGGTCATGCCGACCGAGAGGAACTACTGGCCTACGCCCAAAAACTTTCCCCAAAAACTATTTTCCTGCACCATGGCGACCCCGATGCCCGCACTTGGTTTATGGAATCCCTTTCTGAATCCGATGCCACCGTCATTGACCCCAAACCTTTAAAAACTTATGAGTCCTGAAAACCAACTCCCATCCTCGCTTGCCGAACAATTGGAACAAGCCTTTACCCGTCCCTCCGGCAGGGAAATCGATCAAATGCGAGAAGTTCGCTTTCAGACCGGAATTGCACCCCATGCCAACGGATCCGTGCTCTGTTCCTATGGAAATACTCAGGTGATTTGTGCCGCTATGATCGAAGACCGAGTTCCCGGTTGGATGAGGCAGCAAAAAGTGGAAGGAGGCTGGCTAACCGCGGAATACAGCATGCTTCCCTACTCCACTCTTTACCGCAAGGATCGTCCGATCAGTAAGGGCAAACAGGATGGTAGAAACATTGAGATTCAACGCTTGATTGGCCGATCTTTACGGGCAGTGCTCAACCTGAAGAACATGCCCGATAAAACCTTATGGATTGATTGTGATGTCTTACGGGCAGATGGGGGGACCAGAACCGCATCCATTACCGGAGCCTGGTTAGCTACCCGAATCGCAATTAATGGCCTTATGGAAAGGGGGAAACTGGAAAAGGATCCCATCGTCGACCATCTGGCTGCGATCAGTGTCGGTATATACAAAGACAAGTGCATCTTGGACCTGGATTATCCGGAAGACCGCGATGCCACCGTGGATGCAAATGTGGTCATGACCGGTTCCGCTCAATTTGTGGAGGTTCAATCTTCTGGGGAGGAAGCTACCTATTCCCGCTATCAACTGGATGAACTACTTGCATTGTCAGAAAAGGGAATCCAGGAATTGGTCGAACTGCAAAAACAGGAACTTGGCAAGAAAGGCTAAAAATCATAACCCAGTCGCAGACAGGCACAGTGGAACAGGAAATTATCGAATCGATCCTTAGTGCTCTGTCCAAGTAGCTTCCAAATAACACTTAAGGTCATCGAGTTATCGAACCGGTACCCCAGTCCAAGTTGGGCGGAGTAGATCATCTCGGTGTATTCATCTTTGAATTGAGAGTAAAAAACCGTGATCTCATCTATGTTGTAGGCCAGGCCAAGCGAAAACCGAGTCTCCAAAAAAATCTTCTCGGTCATTTGTGGGCTCCACCCAACATGGGCCATAACCGCGAAGACCCCATTGTATCCATCCACCTCAATCGCTCCGGGATATCCGGGAACATTTGATAACTGGTGATGTTTATAGGACTGGTACATATTGGAAATTCCAATGTGAAAATCCTTGAAATACCTGCGGTATTCAAACTCCATCAATACGCCATAATCATGATCGAGTTCAAATCGATTGCCAGAACCTAGATGATTTAAACCATAATCAATCGGTTGGGAAAATCCCAAATAAAATGAGAAGGCATTCTTTTTCTGCTGAGAGGGAACAAATCGAGCTGCTGGCAAAGCGTAGGAGGAATTCGTAATCGAAGCAGTCACAGGTTGGGTAAATAGAGTACTTCCCTCAAATCCAGAGGGACTGGAATAGTCATAGAATTGATCGTAGTTGAATCGCCTATCCGTTGCTTGCTTAGGCTCGATCAAATTCGGGTCATACTGAGCAAAGACACCAAGAACCGGCAGGAAGAGCAAGAATGGTAAAAAAATGGATTTCATCTTAAATTCACTTAAAAGCCTAGGATGTAAGCCCCCAAGTCCTCTTTCTTTTCCTCATCGGATTTTGAGGAGTTCATGATCGATTCAACCGCTTTAGAAAACTCCATGCCCTGATATTTTTCTGACACCGAAGTAGAGCTCGAGGTACCGATTAGGTTAGGCTTGGCAATCTTGCTCCAGTCTACCCATTGATTGTTTTGATTATCCCAATGAGTCAAGCTTCCCTTATCCAAATCCAAATAAAGCCAGGCTCCATTAACGAAATCGGGTTCATTTCCACCACTTGTTACGGGATCAGGTGTTATAGGAACACTAGCAACCACATTACTTGAACCGCTCGCTGCTGGAGGTTGAGTGTTGCTGGAATCTGGTGTAAGATTTTGATATTGTTCAATTTCACCTTTTGGATCAGGGGTTCCTCCAATGAATTCTAATTTATTCACAATTGACTTTGCTTCCTCGATGGTCATGCCTCCAGCGAATGAGGTTGCAGTAATTTTTAGTTGAACCTTCATCCAAGTACCCACTGGTTGAGGAAATCCAGTAGTTGAACCATCGATTAAAAAGGTAAATAAGTCATTTACGCCAGTGGGAAGAGTTTGCTTTAAATGAACTCCGACTGCTTGATGACCAGAAGCAGTTAAAAATCTTTCATTTAAGACTAGCTGATTCATATCAGAATTTTTTGCTTTAGCTATTGTAACATTATGATCATTAGAATCCCAGAGATACATATCATAAGGATTCCCAAGACTGTATGATGGTTCCTCATATAAAATGCTTAAGCCAACCGAATGTAAATAATTTGCTGTCGAAGCATTAAAAAGCAGATTTGTTGTACCATAATCACTGTCAATTAAGATTGTTGAGCTCCAGTCACTCCCAAGATTCCACTCAATGTAATTATTGGATAAAATCTTGTTTGACCAAGTGGTAGTTATTCCATCCATTTCCCATACTCGGCGCCCACTTGAGCTCGCAGCCTTGGCATAGACATAAGGAAATTGAATGGGCTGAATCCAAAGCCAGATCGGAATCGGAAACAAATCCTGAGTGTAAACCCAAAAGCTATCGTCATCATTGGGAATTAGATGGAGCCAACCAAGGACTGGATGAAAAATCCAGCTGGAATTTGGCTTTTCCCAGAAATAGCCAAGCCAAGACGATTGCTTCCAATGCCCCCCGTCCGAAACCGGACCCGCATTAGCAATCAAGGAGCTGGCTTGGGGAATGATCGGTGTGGGAACCGGGATATACACTCCGGAAGCATTAGGCACGGATATACTCGATGGTTGGGACTGAGGAACCGGAGTGCCTGAAAAATTTACCAACCAGCCATCCTCATAACTATCCACTTTTTCAGGAACTTGAACGACTCCAGTGGAGAGAATGGTCGTCAATCCAGAGTTCACATCCAGTTCCACAAGCTCGGCATATTCTCCCAAACTTTCGGCAACAAAAGCAATCTTTCCACTGGAATCTTCATTGTAAAAAGTTTCGATATCCTTGAAATCACCGTTGCTGGCCAATGGAGACCATGAACCCGGGTTAAGGTTTACATAATCAAATCGTGTACTTTCTAAATCATACGAAATGGATTTAGACATTAAACTGGGATTTCCTCGATCTTGAGCGTTAAGGTATAAAATTTCATTCCCCGATGCCGAAAAGGAAAAAGTATGCTCATCCGGAATAGTTTTCGTCTTTTTGACAATGGAAGGATGGCCGTTTTTGTCGAAAACATAAATATCTCCACGCTCAAAAATATCTTCTCCCATAACCATTACATCTTGGTTCTTTGGAGCCAGTTGTATGGTTTCAGGGCTCCCTTGGATTTCTTGAAGTAAGTTTACTTCCCCTCCATTGAAAGATAAAGAGACCAAGGAATCTTTTGATTTATCGGTTTCGTTGGTCTTAAAGAAATAAATCTTTTGGTTGCTCCAATCTACAGTCAGGGGCTCAAAATCATAATTAAAGCTACCAGCAGGAGAATTTAGATTCCATTCCTTAATCGTGGAACGGCTCCCGTCTTGCAGGCTTAATTTCTCGATTCTTGCCAACTTCATATTGTCCGCAGGTTCTTTGACCCCATACCCTATGATCATGTCAAATCCTTCGGGAGAAGCTTGAATCCGACCAAAGTTCAGTTGAGCAGAACTGGAACTGATTCCAGCATCTGCAAGCATCGCGAAATGATTAAATGAATAAAGCGTGGTTTCAGAACCATCAGCAAGTTTCTTAAGCACCAATTCGTACTTTTGTGCTTGCTCCTTTATGACATCAATTACTTCCACCCCTCTCCAAAAAGCAAAAGAGCGGGTTTCCGCAGAAGCAACCGTGGGTGTTAAAAAAAGTAACGAGACTGAAAAAAAAATACCTGTAAAAAAGCGAAAAAATTCAATGCTTTTAAAAAGGGAATTATCTATATGCACAGGCATAAAAGTAACCCCATCAACATGATTAAAGACGAAATATTCAAGGTAAAAATTTTCTTTTCCCCCTTAATTTATGACGACAGTAAAAAAGATCGCTTTCATCCTTGTGCTTTTCCCTGTCCCTTGTAGGCGTTGTACATGCACCTACTCGAGGAGATCACTTTAATTGCGACCATCAGCGTATTGGTTACCCTCGTTCTAGGCAGATTAAAACTACCGGTGATTGCAGGGTTGGTATTGTCGGGTGCCCTGGTCGGACCCAAGGGTTTTTCCCTGGCCCATGATCCCGAAGCGATCGAGATCATTGCCGAAGTCGGAGTTGTCTTTCTTTTGTTCACCATTGGCTTGGAGTTTTCTCTCTCCCGGCTTCGCCACATTTTTCGCCAAGTCGCTATGGGTGGGCTTTTACAGGTTAGCGTAACTGCTGCCGTGACCACCGGTATCGCACTCTGGCTTGGTTGCACACTGCCCGAATCAATTACTTACGGTTTCGTATTCGCCTTGTCCAGCACCGCTCTGGTACTCCGTACCTTAAGCGAACGAAATGAATTGGATGCTCCTCACGGCCGGTTCATTGTTGGCACCTTGATCTTTCAGGATTTATGTATTGTTCCCATGGTCTTGATCATCCCCTTACTTGGTCAGGGCCTTGATAATCCTGAAACCTGGAAAGCTTTGGGGCTTGCCATGGGAAAGGCAACCTTGATGGTGGTCGCACTTTTTGCCTGCTCGCGAAAGCTTGTACCCTGGCTCTTTCGGGCGGTCGATGCCAGTCGAAGCAATGAAGTCTTTATCCTTACGGTTCTTTGTCTTTGTATCGGCACTGCTTATCTGACCTCCCTTACTGGGCTGTCGCTGGCCTTAGGTGCTTTTTTGGCCGGAATGATTGTGGCAGATACCGATTTTCGCCACCGGGCAATGGGAGATATCCTTCCCCTTCGGGATGTATTCGTGAGCTTTTTCTTCGTCTCACTCGGAATGTTTTTTGATTTTGAAATCTTGATGGAAAAACCCGATCAAGTGGGTTGGTTGCTCCTTGCCTTCATCGGAGGAAAAGGAATTTTGGCAATTTTAGCGGCATCCCTGATGCGCTTTCCTCCCCGAGCCGCTTGGTTGGCTGGTGTAGGCCTGGCTCAATTCGGAGAATTCGGATTTGTTTTGCTTCAACTAGCAACCCAAGAGGGCGTGGTTTCCGATTCCGAAATTGCCCCCCTTCTCAATGCCGGAATTCTTAGCATGTTTCTTACCCCCCTTTTAGTTTACAAAGCCCCCCACTTCACCGCAGGTGAACGGGCACTGGATCCATTGGCGAAACTACTCCGTGCCCGCAGTGCCGAGGAACTTGAGGAATCCACAGTTGGGCACTCGGATCATGTCGTGGTTATTGGATATGGTCTGGCAGGACAATTTCTTACTTCCAGCCTAAAGGAGTTGGAGATTGAAGTGGTGGCTCTGGAAATGAATTCCGACAATGTCAATGTGGGTAAGGAGTTGGGCGATCCGGTATACTACGCGGACGCTACCAGTGAAGAGGCACTCGGGCATGCTCATGTTCATGATTGTCGGGCAATTGTGATCATGATCAATGACCATCAGGCAACGGAGCGTGTTTTGTCCACCATCGAGCGGATGAAGGTAAAAGCTCCAGTTTTCGTAAGAACTCAGTTCATGAGAGGCTCGGAACCCCTGACGCATGATGGCAGAAATGAAGTGGTTGCCTGTGAAGTCGAGGGTGGATTAGAAATTCTATCCAGAGTGTTGAGAAAACTGGAAATTCCCCGCAACCTGATTTCGAGGGAGATCAAACGGGCCCGGGAAAAAACCATGCACTCCGAAAGAGAATTTTCCAGTGCTCCCCTATCCCTCCATCAACATACTCAGCTTAAAGAGTTGAAGGTTGAAACCCTTTTTCTGGGTCCTGAAAGTCCGGTTCTTGGAAAAACGCCGAAGGACTTGAACCTCGGGGGAAAAACTGGAATATTGATCGTTGCCATTAGTCGTGAAAATGAACTGATTGCTCACCGTTTAGGGGAGGTTCACCTAGAAAATAATGATGTCATCTATTGCATCGCTAAGGAATCTGACTTTCTTCAATCCTCGGAGCTGATAACTGGATAGCTTGGAGCGGGAAGCTTTACAGGGAACCTAGGCACATTTCATGCAGGTCTGAACCTCAGGAAATGCATCTAATCGTTCTTCTGAAATCTGGCTTCTGCAAAATATACATTGTCCATATTGATCTTGCTCCAGCCTGGATATTGCATTGAAGACCTCCGCTTTTCTTCTCTTCTGTCTCCTTCGGACTTCGAGAACCAATTGCTGATCCTGCATCGCTTCCATTCTCGACAACCGTCCCAAGCTTTTATCTGGAGAAACCGCTTCGGCCGCATCTTCACTTTTACTTAAATAATCTTCAATTTCCAAGAGTACCGCTTTAAGTTTGTCTTTATACACCTGTCTTTGCTCTGGGTTCATTTTAACAAATTACTCAATCTCTATCGAGGCCCAAGATTCTGAATCAGTCAATCTCCTAAGCTTAAGAGTTTCCAGAATAAGTTTTAGGATTTTTGAATGAAAGGCTTGATAAAATTCGGATTTCAAGACATTAGTTAAGTATGAAAACAATTCTATCCATTCTCTTTTTATTATTTTCTGCCAACTTCATTTATGCAGATGGCCATGAAGATTGTGCCATCATGTTAGGCGATGCCATTGATCCAGAGGAATACTCCGAAATCTTAGGTGTAAAGGTCTACTTTTGCTGCGGTGCTTGTGTAAAAGCCTTTGATGGTTCGGCTGCTTATTACATCAAAGCCGTTCCTGAATTGGCAAAGAAATTTACCGATGCCCAAATGAAAGAACTAGGGGTTGAAAAGGTTAAGCTATTAGATCAACGATTCTGCCCAATCTATCCGGAGCGTATCGTCAATCCCAACTCTAAATCGGTAGAATACAAAGGAAAGAAGATTTACTTTTGGTCCTCCAGTGCTGAACGCCGCTGGAAAAGGGATCCTGATCGTTACTTCAAGGAAGCTTTTGAAAAGGGCAACTTACCTCAGTACAAGTAAGTTCACTCCATAACTTTAAACAAAAAGACCACCCAATCGGGTGGTTTTTTTTGGATCATGTCTAATACTGTAGCTAAAGCCTCTTGGACAAAATTACGAATAGGTTTCCACTTTCACAACTGATTTCCACCTCATCCGAAGTACAAAGGTTGCTTTGACTGAACTTGGAATCAGGGCTTAAAGATTCATTGGTCAGCTCCCATTTCAACCCTCTCGAACAAACACCATTACAAGGAACCAGAGGCAAAATGCTCAAGGTTGTCCCCTTCCGACCACCTAGAAGCAAGGATGAGGACGGATTAACCCGAGAAATCCACTCGTTATCATCATCAAAAACGACTGACCATGTTGGATTCATTCGTAGGGAAACCAATAAATTAGATAAAAAGTGATCGGAACGTTTCCCAACTCCTCCCAAAATTATAAGTTCTGTGGTCTCGGTATGGGTCCCCACCCACTTAATTGCCTTTTCAAAGTCGGTGGTATCCGGATCCAAGATATGGCTAATCTTTAGTTCAGGAAAATTTTCGCGAATTTGATCCAATGCCTCGCAGGAGTCTAAGTCTCCAATGAGGGCATCAGGAAGCAATTCTGAGTTGCGTAATACATTCCAACCTCCATCCACTGCAACAATGGTATCAGACTCTTCAAACCTCCAACGCAAAAGTCCGTCCGTTGGAGCTTTACCATTTAAAACTAGTAATGTTTTCCCCACCGCACGAAATTAGGAATTGAAAAAGGCCCTTTGCTTTTCGGAAATCTTCATTTCAAGCTTTTCCATCACCAGTAACATATCATCCCAAACTTTACGCTTACTACTTTTACTCGGATTATGAAGAAGGTAAGATGGATGATAGGTAACCATCATCGGTATATCCATCACCTGATTCCATTTGCCCCGAAAATCAGAAAGTCTTCGCTTTGGATCATGTCCAAGTAACCCATCCGTGGCAGTCTTACCCAATGCAACCAACACCTTTGGTTTAACAATTTTGATCTGCGCCTTCAGGTAAGGCAGGCAAAAGGACATTTCTTTTTTGGTGGGTGGCCGGTTCCCGAATGCTTGGTCATGCCGAGGTCGCCAATTTAAAATATTCCCGATATAAACCGCGTCTCTGGAAATCCCCATCGCCTCTATAATCCGATTGAGTAATTCCCCTGCTGGTCCGACAAAAGGTTCCCCTGCTTTTTCCTCATCAGCACCCGGAGCTTCTCCGCAAAAAAAGATATCTGCATCTAAATCCCCAACTCCAAAAACCACTTTTCCCTGGGGATTAAGTTCACGATTACAAACTTCACAGCCCATTACTTTTTCCTTCAAACTACTCCATTGGTACGCTTTATCCCCGTCCGGTAATTTTATCTCAGGAAGGGAAGGGAAATCCGAAGATAAGGTCTTTTTTTCAAAAGCGATGACTTCGGGTACCTTTTCGGTCACTGGAGCAAAACCAGGCTTTTTTACCTCCTTTTGAATAGGCTTTGGAGCTACCTCATTCATACCAACCTGCTCCGGTACCACATTTCCAAAAAGCTTAGCCAAGGCGAAAAGACTTTCTTCTTCTACAAAAACTTCACGCTTTCCCGCCGCCCTTTGTCTCTTCAATTCGGCCAAGATCGCAAGCGTAGCTTCCGCAACATTCATCAGGTTAAATTTTCCATGGTGGGTGTTACTAATTTCTCCACATATTTGGCCAACATATCGAACTCCAAATTTAAGAATTCTCCGGCTTTTAAAGAAGCTAGGTTAGTTTTGGCCAAAGTATGGGGAATCAACCAAACCGCAAAGGATTGATTCAGGACATCACAAACCGTCAAAGAACAACCATTGACTGCAATCGAGCCTTTATCTACTAAGTAACGACTTTTGTCCTCTGGGATTTCAACCTGCAAATAAAGATTTTTGCCCTGTTCTTCAAAAATCTGAATTTTTCCGCAGGCATCGACATGTCCGGAGACAAAATGTCCACCTAATCTCCCATTTGCTGGCAAAGCCCGTTCTAGATTCACCATACTTCCCTTTGAAAGTCCGTCTAAATTAGTCTTTTGTAAGGTTTCCTCCAACAGTTCAAAGATTGCCACTTCAGATGCCTGCTCGCATAGAGTAAGGCAACAACCGTTCACCGAAATACTAGCACCCTGCTCCAAGCCATCCGCACTTGAAAATGGATTGGCAATCTGTAACTCCCATGCGTTCTTCTTTTCTTGGAGCGAAATAATTTGCCCGACTTCTTCTACAATGCCTGTGAACATAATGCTTTAGTCTCGCTTAGAGAAAGAATTTACAGTTGGAAAGATAATTTGTATCATTGGTAATGCAAGGTAGCTTGTTTAATATATTATGACAATTTTCTTCTCTCGCACGATTTTGATCCTTTTTTCTCTTTCCGGAGTGATTCTTTCTGCATTTGCTAAAATGCCGCCTGCTTCCACCCTGATCAATCGGATTCCATCCGACTCTTTTCTGGTCGTATCCATGAATGCAGACCGCATCCTGCAAAAGTCGAACCTTCTTCAAAGTCGAATTTGGCAACCGGTTTTGGATCATTGGCGCTTGACCAACCCCCAAGCTCAAGTAACGCTTGATGATCTCAATCGCAGTGGGTTAAATTTAAAGTCTCCGTTTCGCTTTTTCGTTCGACTTCAAGGAAATCCCTTCCCCACCCCGGTTTGGGGATTGGTTGCTTCTGTCGAAAATGGAAAAAATGTAGACGCTCGACTGTCTGAAGTGGCGGAAAGTTTTGCACTCCAAGAAAAAGGAGGAAAAACCCTTCGCTTGGGTAACGAAAAGATTCCTTTCGAAATTGGGAGGCGGGGAAAGTGGGCTTATGCAATTGGGATGATTCCCAACCCAAGAAACCCTCCGACAATAAACTATGAGCTCCAAATTGATCAACTCGTACAAGAGTTTTTCCGTCGACCCAAGAATACAACATTCCCGGAATCGCTTAAAAAATATTTTGCAACCGGTGCTGATGCTTCGCTGTATCTCGACGGGACTGGGATTTCTCGCTTAGTGGAAGATTTTTTTGTACCCGATAACTTCAGGAGTTTTCTCCCAATGTTTGATTACTTCACCCATCGTCCCTTGGGAATACACTTCAATTCCTATCCAGGGAAATTAGATTTTTCACTGTTTGATTACTCCAGTTCTTTAGATGCGGACGAAACTCTTGATAAGTCCAACTCTTCAAGCCAAAGAGTAAATTTCCTAGCCAAAGTGCCCGGTGATGTAGCGGTCATTGGAAAAGTAAGCTTCCCTCATGGCTCTTTTCAAAAGTCTGCCCTTCAAGTTTTAGATTCGATCTTAAATTTTATAAGCGGTGGAACTTTTGACTCCTCTAAATCACTACCCGGATTTGATGCTTCCATCCCTGAATTACTCGATGGCCTAAGTGGAAATTTTGTCTTTGCGGGTGGAAACCTCCAAACCAAAAATCAATTACCCCAAGCCACGGAAAGTTCTGTGTTTGATCGCTACGCTAGCTCTTTTCTTCTAGGGGCAGAAATTCAGAATTCTCTTGCGGTAAAGCAACTCCTTGCCGGGATTCGATCCTCATCCGTTCTCATAACCCTCATGAATACCAATGGAATTCAATTAATCGAGAAGGAAAAAGTTCTTTGGGTGACTACGGATCACTACAGGAAGGAACTTGAGTCGGGGAGAACGATTTATGAGCTTCCGGACTTCCGAAAAAGAAAAGTTCAAGCATACCCTTTTTCCATGGAGTTCGACATCGCCACTTTTACCCAATCTGCACGAAATCAGAATGTATTGTCCTTCGGTGAAAGTCAGAAGCTTCAGGTTATGGATCAATTTTCAAATTTCCATCTCTTCACCAAGCCCAACTCTATCCATGGCGAACTCAATTTGCGGAAAAAAAATATTCAAGGTCTTGAAATGATTTTCAATGTACTCGGGCAAGAAATCATTGATCGTAAGAATGATACCCTTTTCCAAGCGATCGCAATGAATGATTTTGAGGCCTTGGCCGATGCAGTTAGCAAAGGTGCCTTAATCAATGCAAATGATGGATTTGGTCATACCCCGATCCATTATTCTGCCTATAAAGGAAATACTCGCTTTGTAGATTATCTTTTGCGCAATGGCGGAAATCCGAATGTTCGGGGTAGGCATCTTTCCTCCCCTTTACACTCTGCAGCCTGGGGAAGAAATATGGAGGTGTTTGAATTACTCTTGGAAGATGGTGCTGATGTCGATGCCCGCACCGATGAAGGGGAGACACCGGGTATGACCGCTGCTCTTCGAGGTGAAAAAGAAATGCTTGAAATTCTTTTCGCTCTCTCTGCAGATCCTCATGCCAAAGATATACATGGTTCTAACATGCTCGATCTGGCTGCGGCGGGTGGACACAAGGAAATTGTTCAGTTGTTGAGTGAAATGGGGGTGGATAAAAACCATCCACTCCACGTTGCTGCCGGGCTGGGAGATTTAAAACAGGTAAAGCTGTTGCTTCAAAATGGATACAAGGTGAACCAAAAAGACGCATTTGGGGCCACTCCCCTATTAATTTCGGTTGTGTCGGGTAAGACCGATGTTGTTGAATTCCTCTTATCTGCTGGTGCCGATCCCTTACTCCAAGCAAAAGATGGATACACCCTCATGCACGCAGCTGCATTTTCTGGAATGAAAGAAATGGTTAGGCTTGCCTTATCCTTTGGCCTAGAGATCAATCCACGATATGGGTCCTACGGCATTACACCCGTCGATGTTGCTGAAGATGAGAAAGAAGCCCTCCCCTACCTCCGCTCCTTAGGTGGCCGGGCATCCTGGGAACTTGCTCCGGTAATAAAATAAAATTATTCTAACCAGCGGGGCGTATGGCCCAAGGAAATAATCTCTTTTCCCGCTCTCATTAATTCCTTGTCCACTTTCTTTGCGTTGGGAACGATTTGTTCCAGACGGTTCCAGAATTCTTGGGAATGATTCATCTGCTCCAGATGAACAATCTCATGATAAATAACATATTCTCCGAGTTCAAAAGGAAGTAATAAAATTCTCCAATTCAAAGAAATGGTTCCCCTGCCCGAACAGGACCCCCACCTCGAACGCTGGTTCCCAATTCGGATCTTTTTCGATTGAACCCCAACTTTGTTTTGGCAGGCGATTAGACGCTGCGGAAGAATTTCCTTTCCCAAATGAATGCACTCCTTTAGCAAAAGGAATTCCAGATCGGATGAATCGAAAAAGGTAAACTTGATCTGATCTCGTTCGATTTCACGAACACTTCGCTTTTTTCCTGCGTCAAATTCCCAAGTTACCTCTCTGGGATCGGAATCTATCCAAACATTCTTCGATTCCATAAAATATTCTGCCAAGGTTTTCGGTTCTGGTACTTGCATCGACTTTTCCCGAATCCATCCCCCATTTTTCATCAGAAAATTCCTCCCATTTTTCAGGGATGCCCGTTTGGGAAGAGTAAGAATAACCCTTTGAGGCTCCGAAACCTTTAAATGAATCCGTCTGGCAATAGCCGATCGACGAATACAGCATTCGACTTCAAATCTTCCATCTTCAAATTCCCATGAGATTCGCTCGAATATTTCCTTCATCACAAGCAATCATTCTCCAATTGGTTGACCTGTTTTGAAGTGAATTTACGAAGTGCAGACTCAGGATCAATCCCTGCTTTTTTACAGGCTCCAACCCATTCAAAAAATGTTCGGCCCGCAGTTTCTTCATCCAAATCCGATACAAAATCCGTGATTTTAGACTCACTCCAATCCCCTTGATCTAACAAATTCGCCTTCGCTGCCCGCTTGTAAACATCTACCGCGTAAAGCAAGGCTGGGAGTTGGGGTGGCAGGTTTTTAAAGATTTTTGATTCATTGGTAGGAATCCCACGTGATCTTTTTTCCTCCGCCTTAATTTTTTCCCATCGATTCAAAACTTCATCCGCTGTTTTCATTCGTTCATCCTCTTCTCCAAAAACATGCGGATGTCTACGAATCAATTTTTGATTAATTCCCCGGGCAACATCTTCCAGATCGAACTTCGATTTTTCTTCGGCCAATAAGGCATGAAAAACAACTTGAAGTAAAAGATCCCCAAGTTCTTCTTCCATCAGCTCATAATCTTCCTTATCAATGGCCTCCAAAGTCTCGGAAACTTCCTCAATCAGACATCGAATCAATGAATCATGGGTCTGCTCCTGATCCCATGGACAGCCATCCGGAGCTCTTAGCATTTCCACTATTTCTCTTAGTCGTTGTATTTCACTCACACTCGAGTATTGTAAATGAATGAGATCTCGTACGCAATCTAATCTCCTCATTTAGATCGTTATTACATAAACAAATGGACAAATTAGAGGAAATCATGAACTGGAAGCGCCAAGAAGTTTCTCTTCGTGCAAGACCAGTAAGCGAACTTGAACTCGAAAAACTTGCCGAAAGGTTTGAGCGAGGAATCTCTTTTCGTCACGCCCTTGCCCACCCGGATGAATTATCCATCATTGCTGAAATCAAAAGAAAATCTCCTTCCGCTGGCTCGATTTCAGAAGGCATTTCTGCATTGGAGCAGGCCAGAACTTATTACAATGCAAATGCAGATGCTTTATCGGTCTTGACGGATGAAAAATTTTTCGGTGGGAAATTGGAGGATCTTTGGGAGGTAAATGACTTCCTTCAAGAACATCAACGATTCGTACCGACCTTACGGAAGGATTTCATGGTTCACCCCATTCAGATCCAGGAAGCATTAGAGGCAGGTGCCCGGGCAATCCTCTTGATTGTTCGGGTGTTGAATGATGATGAATTAGAAACCTTACGAGCCTATGCGGATGCAGCTTGTATGGATTGCCTCTATGAAGTCCATGAAGAACATGAGCTGGAAAAAGCACTCAATCATAATCCCCAAATTCTCGGAGTTAATAATCGGGATCTTACCCGATTCGTAACAGATTTAGAAACTACCGAACGTTTATTCCCCCTCATTCCCGAAGGAATTGTTAAGGTTAGTGAAAGTGGTATTCTTGTGCCAGAAGATGCCTGGAGGGTACGAGAAGCAGGTGCCGACGCGGTCCTTTGTGGTGAGGCATTAATGAAAGCAGACAGTCCAGAGAATTTCATTTCGGAAATGAAAGATGCCTGAAAAGGCTTAGCTAAACTCATTACCCAACTGAGCACTTATGCCACTTTCTCCTTCCGAAACCCGAGAAGTTTTAACTGAAATCGGGCACCGTCCCAAGAAACAACTTGGACAAAATTTTCTGGTGGATGGAAACATTGTAAAAAAATCACTTCTGATGTCGGAAGTTTCACAAACTCGGAAAATTGTTGAGATTGGACCGGGCTTAGGAACTTTAACCGAGGAGCTATTGAACCAAGACTATCAGGTTCATGCAGTAGAGATTGATCCCAAACTCGTGGCATATCTCCAATCCAGATTCTCCCCATGGATTGAGAAAAAAATGCTTCTTCTTACCGAAGCGAATGCGGTAAAGTTACCGACCGGATCCTACTTAGTCCCGGAGGATGATTTTTCCGTTGTGGCCAATCTTCCTTATGCAATCTCTTCAGCCTGGCTCGAGGCTGTCTTGAGTAAAGAGCCAATACCAGAGAGTATGACCCTCATGCTTCAAAAAGAGGCGGCAGATCGAATGTGGGCAAAGCCAGGAACCAAAAACTACAATGCACTCAGTATTTTTTTACACGGTTCTTTCCAATTCATTTCAAGTCATCCGGTTTCTCGTAATTGCTTTCATCCAGTCCCTGCGGTTGACTCCATTCTCATTCATATGGAGCGAAAATCTCATCCTTTTTTATTCCCGAAAAATTCACGCCGATTAATACGTAAGATTTTCACCAAGCG
>CESN01015529.1_pt1 | contig 27618 bp, 18 predicted proteins | sample 531181 | NCBI WGS metagenome assembly CESN01 (sample SAMEA2621990, study PRJEB7988) | marine metagenome | isolation source: saline water (ENVO:00002010), including
GAGCATTATAGGTCTCATGGATGGTGAAACCCAAGATACTGGGCTCAGTGACAATATAAATACATTAGAAGCTGATAATTCTTATGATCAACAAAAAAATTCTATTTCTGTTCCTGATATTGGTGATTTTAAGAACATAGAAATTATTGAAGTTCTTGTTAAAGAAGGTGATCAGATCAATAAAGGTGATCCGATTATCACTTTAGAGAGTGATAAATCTAGTATGGAGGTGCCTAGTAATTTATCTGGAAAGATTTCTAATTTAAAAGTCAAAATTGGAGATAAAGTTTCTCAAGGGGATATAATAGCTGAATTATCAGGTTTAAGTGATCAAAAAGAAAAAATTATAGAAGAAAAAACTAAAAAAAAAATAAAAACTAATGGAGATGCGCAAATAAAAAAAATAGAGATAAAACAACAGAACTTTTATGGCTCTAATCCAGATATTGGTGATATTGATCCTGAAGAGACTAATGAGTGGATTGAGTCCATGAGCTCAGTGGTTAAAAGAGACGGGGCTGAAAGGGCTCACTATCTTTTATCAAAACTAATTAATCAAGCGTACATTGCGGGATCAAATTTACCCTTCACTCAAAATACTCCATATATTAATACAATTCCTCCAGAACTAGAAGTAAGATCCCCTGGTAATCAAAATATTGAGAGAAATATCAGATCACTTATTAGGTGGAATGCTGCAGCTATGGTTGTTAAAGCAAATAAAATCTCTCCTGAACTTGGTGGTCACATTGCAACATTCGCTTCGGCTGCTACACTTTATGATGTTGGATGCAATCATTTTTGGAGAGGAAAAACAAAAGATTTTTTAGGAGATATGATTTATTTTCAAGGACATGCAGCACCCGGTATGTATGCTAGGTCTTTTCTTGAGGGTAGGATTTCTGGTCAACAGCTAATGAATTTTAGGCAGGAAGCAAACATTAAACGTGGAGAAGGACTTTCATCGTATCCGCATCCATGGCTGATGCCAGACTATTGGCAATTTCCAACCGTTTCCATGGGTCTCGGTCCTATCACTTCAATTTATAATGCGAGGTTTATGAAATATATGGAGAATAGAAATTTAATTCCAAAGCAGGGTAGAAAAATTTGGACATTTTTAGGAGATGGAGAATGTGATGAACCAGAGTCTCTTGGTGCAATAGGCCTTGCTGCAAGGGAAAATTTAGATAATTTAATTTTTGTAATCAATTGTAATTTACAAAGATTAGATGGACCTGTCAGAGGAAATGGAAAAATAATTCAAGAATTAGAAGGAACTTTTAGAGGTGCGGGATGGAATGTTTTAAAAGTAATTTGGGGCACTTATTGGGATCCATTACTAAAAGCAGATAAAACCGGTTTGCTAATGAAACGAATGGATGAATGTGTTGACGGAGAATATCAAGCTTTTAAAGCAAAAGGTGGAAAGTATGTAAGGGAAAATTTTTTTGGTAAATATCCAGAACTAAAACAATTAGTCTCAAATCTTACAGATGACGACATATGGAGATTAAATCGCGGTGGCCATGACCCACATAAAGTATATGCTGCTTATGATGCTGCAATAAAACACAAAGGACAACCAACTGTAATTTTAACAAAATCTATAAAAGGCTATGGAATGGGCAAATCAGGGGAAAGTATTAATACTACACATCAACAAAAAAAATTAGGTCTTGAAGACATGTTTTATTTTAGAGATCGTTTTGATATTCCTTTAACAGATAAACAAGTTGAAAACCTTGAGTTCTATAGACCAGATGAAAATTCAGAGGAGATCCAATATTTAAAGGAGAGAAGATCTTCTTTAGGCGGATATATACCATCAAGATCATCCAATGCAAAACAAATCAAAATCAATGATCCTAGTATTTTTGAAGCGTCGATGAAAAGCTCTGGAGAAAGAGAGTTGTCAACCACAATGGCTCTTGTTTCAATTTTAGGAAAAATTTTTAGAGATAAAGATATTGCTCCAAAACTTGTTCCAATAATTCCAGATGAAGCAAGGACATTTGGAATGGAAGGTTTTTTTCAAAAAGTTGGGATATATGCGCATGAAGGACAGAAATATCAACCGGTTGACTCAGAGCAATTAAGTTCATATCGAGAGGATCAAAGTGGTCAAGTTTTAGAGGAAGGCATAACTGAGGCAGGTGCCATGTCGTCGTTTATTGCCGCTGGCACAGCATATACTAATCATGATGTTGAAATGATACCAATTTATATTTTCTACTCAATGTTTGGTTTTCAAAGAGTTATGGATCTTGCTTGGGCTGCAGGCGATTCTCAAACAAGAGGTTTTTTAATTGGTGCTACATCAGGAAGAACAACTCTTGCTGGAGAAGGTTTACAACACCAAGATGGTCAAGGATTAATAATGGCATCAATGATACCAAATTGTATATCATATGATCCAACTTACGCTTATGAATTAGCAACTATCATTGAAGATGGTATTAAAAGAATGCATGAGAATAAAGAAAATATTTTTTATTATATCACGGCCTTGAATGAGAATTATAAACACCCAGAAATTCCTAATCATGTAAAAAAGGACGAGATCTTAAAAGGAATGTATTTATTTAAAGAATTCAGAAACAGAGGAAAAGCAACAGTTCAACTATTTGGATCTGGATCTATATTAAATGAAGTAATCAAAGCTGCTCAAATATTAAGTAACGATTTTAATATTGATAGTGATGTGTGGAGTGTTACTTCATACTCAGAAATACAAAGGAATGGTGCCGAAATCGTTAGATGGAACCAACTACATCCTGATAAAGAACCAAAAAAAACATACATTGAAAATTGTTTGGTAGATAGACCAGGACCAATAATAGCGGCAAGTGATTATATCAGATCTCACATAGATCAAATACGACCATACATAAAATCAAGTTTTATCACTTTGGGTACTGATGGATACGGAAGAAGTGATACAAGAAAAGAACTGAGAAAATTTTTTGAAGTAAACACAGAATCAATTGTTATAAATACTTTAAGTGCACTATCGAAAGAACAAAAAATTGCTTCAAAAGTTGTTGATGATGCAATTGACAAATATAAAATTGACCCTGATAAACCTTATCCTGTAAAATTATAAATGAGTGAGATAATTAAAGTTCCAAACATTGGTGATTTTGAAAATGTTGAAATCATTGAAATTTTAGTAAAAAACGGTGACAAAATTAATAAAGGAGATCCAATTATTACATTAGAGAGTGATAAATCTAGTGTAGAGGTCCCATCAACCTTAACAGGTAAAATTTTAGATGTTAAAGTAAAAATCGGAGATAAAGTTTCGGAAAATGATATAATATTGGAATTAGAAACTGAGGAAAAAATATCAACTCAAAAAGATGAAAATAATGTCAAAATAATCCACCCAAATAAATTAAATGATGAAAATACAAATAATAATACTATTCAGCAACAAATCTTATCTAAATCAACTGGAGCAAGCCCAAATACTTTAAAATTTGCAAGGGAATTAGGTATAGATATCAATGCTCTTCAAGGTTCTGGTAGAGCTGGTCGTGTTAAAAAAGAGGATATAAAAAATTATATTAAAAATGTAGGAACATTTAATATGATTGAGCAGCCAAAAGTTCAAAATAAAGTTGATTTACCATACAAGCACTCAGAGTTTGGAGTGGTAGATGTTCAGAAGATACCAAGAATTAAAAGACTTTCTGGGCCTCACTTAGTAAATGCATGGAGTAGTATTCCGCACGTAACACAACATGATGAGATTGATGTAACAGAAATGGAAGAATTTAGAAAAGGACTTATTGATTTAAACACAAGAGAAAAAATACCTGTTACTCCCCTCGCTTTTATTATCAAAGCCTTAGTAAATGCTATGAAAAAATATCCAAATTTTAATTCATCTCTAGATCCTGAGAAAGAAGAAGTTGTTTTTAAAAAGTATTTTCATATTGGGATTGCAGTTGACACCCCACATGGTTTGATGGTTCCTAAAATTAGAAATGTAGATCAAAAAAGTATTTTGGCGCTAGGTAAAGAACTGAGAAAAATTAGTAAACAATGCAAAGAATTAAAAATAGATAAAAAAGAATTTTTTGGTGGATCTATGACAATTTCAAGTTTGGGTGGCATTGGAGGAAGTTTCTTCACACCAATTGTTAACTTGCCAGAAGTTTGTATATTAGGTATTGGTAAGACAGAAGTAAAACAGGTTTATTTAGATGGCAAATTTGCTACAAGAAAGATGATGCCAATTTCTTTATCTTATGATCATAGAATGATTGATGGCGCTGAGGCTGCGAGATTTTGTCAAGATTTAAAAATTAGTCTAGGTCGAAATTTTGCCTTAAAGCTTGCAAGTTAATGCTTGTAAAAGGAATTTGCTCTTCAAAATTTTTTAAACTAAAAGAAATTTTCCAAGATTATTTTATTAATAAAGATGAAATTGGAGCCAATTTTTCTATTGTAAAAAACAAAGAAATTTTAGTAAATATTTATGGAGGGCTAAAAAACAACAATGACTATTGGGATGAAAAAACTATTGTAAATACATTTTCTCTTAGTAAGGGAATATATGCAAGTTGTATTGCTCTACTGATTGAGCAAAATAAAATTGATTTAGAAAAAAAAGTTTCATTTTATTGGCCTCAATTTAAAAGAAATAAGGAAAATATTAATGTTAAAGATGTTTTATCTCATCAATCTGGTCTTTATAGATTCAAAAAAAAAATCACAAATAATGATTTATTAAACTTTGATAAAATCACAACAATTTTAGAACAACAAGATCCAGATCATAGGCCTGGCGAAAAAACTTTTTATCATGCTAAAACTCATGGCTATCTAGTAGAAAAATTAATAAGAAATATTACAAGTTTAAGTTTAAAAGATTTTTTCAATGAAAATTTTTCGAAAAAATATAATTTAAATTTTAATTTTGGTTTTAATAATAAAGACTTTGAAAATGTAAGTGACTTGATTGAAGAAAATTATAAAGTAAATGAAAATGCAGAATTTAATGCATTCAACAATCCGCAACATAACATTAATTTTTATAATTCAAAGGATTGGAGACTAGCTGGAGTTCCTTCAATGGGTGGTCATGGATCGGCACTATCAATTGCACAAGTATATGATCTTTTAGCAAATGATTTAAAATCAGATAGTGGAAAAATTATATCTCAAAACAAATTTAGAAATATTTTGCAATTATCTGGGTCTAAAATTGATGAAAGTTTAAAACTTCCAATTAAATGGACATACTCAGGTTACATTCTTAGAGGAGGTTGGATGTTTGGCAAAAATAAAGAGTCGTTTGGTCATAATGGATGGGGAGGATCATTAGGCTTTGCTGATCCTATAGAAGGTCTTGGAATTTCTTACGTAACTAGAAAAATTAACCCAACAATGGCTGCGGATACAAGAGCAGTAAACCTAATTAAAAAAACATATGAAATTTTACAAAATTAATATCATTTTGGCGGAGAGAGAGGGATTCGAACCCTCGAAACGGTTACCCGTTTACACGCTTTCCAAGCGTGCGCCTTCAACCACTCGGCCACCTCTCCGTTACAAATCAAAAAAATGACAAAATTATATATCAAGAATAAATTTTCATATTCAGTTTAAAAATAGATTATTTTTTATTTTCGTTATCGACTACTAAACAAATATTTGATTTAGTTAAAAATCTTTGACCTGTTCCATTATCTAAGGAAAACATTCCACCAATTCCTTTTACCGCATCAATTGTTAAATCAGTATGTTTCCATTTTTCATATTGATCATCATTCATATAAAATGGTAAACCACCAATCTCTCCAAGTTTAATATCACTATTTCCAACTAAATATTCTTTTTTAGGATAGCACATTGGGGCGCTACCATCACAACAACCACCTGATTGATGAAATAAAAGCTGATCACCATGTTGAGCTTTTATATCTTCAATTAATTTGAGTGCGGATTCTGTTGCTTTAACTTTCATAAATTATAAGGCCCATGTTTAAATCATGGGCCATTATATATTAATTAATTTTTAAAAGAAGCCTAATTTCTTTTCACTGTAAGACACGTGTAAATTTTTTACTTGTCTGTAGTGATTAAGCATCATTTTATGTGTTTCTCTACCTATGCCAGATTGCTTATATCCACCAAAAGCAGCATGAGCTGGATAAGCGTGATAACAGTTTGTCCATACTCTACCAGCTTGTATTTCTCTGCCCATTCTAAACGCAAGATTTCCATTTCTAGTCCAAACCCCTGCACCTAATCCATAAAGCGTATCATTAGCAATTTCTAATGCTTCTTTTTCATCTTTAAATTTAGTTACAGACACGACAGGTCCAAAAATTTCTTCTTGGAATATTCTCATGTTATTTTTTCCTTCGAAAATAGTTGGCTCAATAAAGTTACCTTTTTCCAAGCCACTATTAACTTTAGCAACATTTCCACCACATAGTACTTTTGCACCTTCTTGCTTTCCTAAATCAAGATAAGATTTAATTTTTTCCATCTGCTCTAGTGAAGCTTGTGCACCAATCATGGTTTCCATTTTTAAAGGATTGTCTTGTTTTACAGCTTTAGTTCTAGCAACTGCTCTTTCCATAAATTTATCATAGATAGATTCTTGGACTAATGCTCTACTCGGGCAAGTACAAACTTCTCCTTGGTTTAATGTAAACATTGCAAAACCCTCTAAACACTTATCAAAGAAATCATCATCTTTATCCATGACGTCTTCAAAGTAAATGTTAGGAGATTTTCCTCCTAATTCCAGTGTAATTGGAATTAAGTTTTGTGAAGCATATTGCATTATCAGTCTACCAGTTGTGGTTTCACCTGTAAAAGCAACTTTTCTCACTCGCTTAGAGGAAGCTAAAGGCTTACCAGCTTCTAAACCATAACCGCTAACAATATTAACGACACCTGGTGGTAAAAGATCAGCTATAAGCTCCATCATTACCATAATTGATGCTGGTGTTTGTTCCGCAGGTTTCAATACTACACAGTTACCTGCTGCTAAAGCAGGAGCAAGTTTCCATGTTGCCATTAGTAGTGGAAAATTCCAAGGTATAATTTGAGCAACGACGCCTAATGGCTCTGGGATGTGATAAGAATACTCATTATTACTTATTTCAGCAACCGAACCTTCTTCCGCTCTAATTACTCCACCAAAGTATCTCCAGTGATCTATCACTAGCGGTAGGTCAGCAGCCATACATTCTCTAATTGGTTTTCCGTTATCTAAACATTCTGCAACAGCTAATGTATTTAAATTTTTCTCCAGTACATCCGCAATCTTTAACAAAATGTTTGACCTTTCTGTAATTGATGTTTTTCCCCAAGTTGTAAAAGCTGCGTGAGCTGCATCTAGTGCTGCGTCCACATCTTTTTCATCAGAACGTGCAATTGCACAGATCGTTTCGTTTGATATCGGTGAAGTATTATCAAAATACTTACCAGATTTAGGTTCCACAAACTTACCATTTATGAAATTTCCATATTTTGCTTTGAATGGAAATTTAACCTCTAAATGAGACGTGTCTAGAATAGAAGACACTTTCATTTCTGCACTCATATTTTTTCCTCCCTTTTTTTTATTTTTTTTTGACTTTGACTTAATTTTTTTTGTTTTTTGTGAGAGTTTTGATTTTCGGCTTTTATTTCTTACTTTTTTTTTAGCCTTTTTTTTTGCTCTTTTTCTATTAACCGACTTTTTTGATTTCTTTTTTTTTCGATTAACTTTTTTAGTCTTAGCCATATTATATTTAATTAAAGCTTTTTTTTTGTCATCTGTAAATATGACATTTTTAATATTTCAATTAGAAGTTGAATTTTTAACTAAATAATCATCTTATTTCATTATATTTTTACTATTTGAGAGATAAGTTTATTGAAACATTAAATTTGATTTAATTTACTCTACTTAAATGTAATTCAATACATCTTCGACATTAATATTTTCCATTAATTCAGATCCATGAGTGATATTTTCGAAACCTTTAGGAGTGATTGGGTATATATTTTTGTTATAAGAACTGTAGTTTGGAGGTGTATCACCAAATAGTCCAAAAGATTTTACTCCTAAACAACCAGATAAATGCATAAATCCAGTATCATTTCCGATATATAATTTAGAATCTGCAAGATATTTGATTGTTTCTTTGATTTTTTTCTCGCAAATGGAAATTGAGTCTATATTAAATTCTTGCAATGATTTAATAATATTATTTGAGTCCTCTAATTCAACTGGTCCACCTGCAATAAGAAATTGAGTTTTATTTTTTTCGTTAATTTTTTTTGCCAGCTCAATAAAATTTGAGATTTTCCATTTCTTGTTAAGTCCACTTCCACCAATTCCTAGTGTTATCTGGTTTTTTTTTTTAATCTTAAAGTTAACGTTAATTATTGAGTTAAATTTTATTTCATTATTTTTTAACCATTTCTTAATCGATTGTTGGGATTTATCGACTATGTTTTCGTTTTTTTTTAAATATCCATAAAAAAAAACTTCTTTTATTCCAGAAAATTTTGATAATATTAAATATCTTATTCCATAATGCATGATAAAGCATTTAGAATATTTTTCTTTTTTTAAAATATTTAAAATTTTAATGTTTAGCTTTAAACCTTTATTATCTGGAAGGTATATAATTTTTTTTATAATTTTATCATTATGAAGAAATTCATCTGCGCAAGTTCTTCTTTTTGTAAGTAAATGTAATTCATAATTTGGTGAATTTTTTCCAATAGCATGTATAGCTGGCAGAAAAACACATAAGTCACCAATTCCTGGTCGTGTTTGAATAACTAACAATTTTTTCATTACGTTTCTTTATTTATTTTTAAAACTCCAATAAATGCTTCTTGTGGTATCTCAACCTTTCCAAACTGTTTCATTTTAGATTTTCCTTTTTTTTGCTTATCTAAAAGTTTTCGCTTTCGATCCAGTGCTCCACCACCATGAATCTTAGTTAATACATCTTTTTTAAAACCTTTAATTGTTTCTCGGGCAATAATTTTTCCTCCAATCGCAGCCTGAATTGGTATTTGAAACTGATGCCTTGGTATTAAATCTTTCAATTTTTCACAAATCAATCTTCCTTGTTTTTGAGCAAATTCTTTATGTATTATCATTGATAAAGCATCTACAGGCTCATCATTGACTAAAATTGAAAGTTTAATTAAATTTCCATCTTTGTACTCACTCAGGTCATAATCAAAACTAGCATAACCACTAGTAATAGATTTAATCCGATCATAAAAATCAAAAACCACCTCATTCAATGGCATATCATATTTTAAAACAACCCTATTTCCAGAATAACTCATATCTTTTTGTATACCTCTTTTTTCCTCACAAATTTTTATTATTGAACCAAGATACTCATCTGGAGTTATGATGGTGGCTGTTATCCATGGTTCTTTAAATGATTTAATTTTTGAGACGTCGGGCATATTGGTAGGGTTTTGTAAATTAACAGAATGACCATCATTGGTTTCAAGTTTATAGACAACTCCTGGTGTTGTTGTAATTAAACTAATTCCATATTCTCTCTCAAGTCTTTGAACCACAATTTCTAAGTGCAACAATCCTAAAAAGCCGCATCTAAACCCCAAACCAAGAGCAGTAGAATTTTCAGGTTCATATTCAATACTGGAGTCATTTAATTTTAATTTTGCAAGACTATCCTTAAGTAAACTGTGATCACCGCTATCAATTGGAAAAAATCCACAAAAAACCACCGGTTTACTCGGTTTAAAGCCAGGTAATGCTTCTTTGGTAGGATTTTTAAACGCAGTAATTGTGTCGCCAACTTTAGTCTCTGATAAATCTTTAATACCAGTCACAATAAAACCAATTTCACCAGGACCAATTTCATTTACATCTACAGCCTTCGGCGTAAAAATCCCAACTTTTTCAACATCATGTTTTGAATTATTAGACATCATAATAATTTGATCTTTTTTCTTTATTTTGCCATTAATGACTCTAACTAAAATTACCACACCCAGATAACTGTCATACCAACTGTCAACAAGTAAAGCCTTTAGATTTTCATTTTCATCTCCTTTGGGATGAGGAAGATTCTTAATAATTGCTGACAGTATCTCATTAATACCTTCTCCAGTTTTTCCTGATGCCAATATTGCTTTATCAGTATCCACACCAATTACTTCCTCTATTTGCGTTTTTACTCTATCTGGTTCTGATGCTGGTAGATCAGATTTATTTAAAATTGTTATAATTTCATGATTATTATCTAAAGCTTGATAAACATTCGCTAAAGTTTGCGCCTCCACTCCTTGAGTACTATCGACAACTAATAAAGATCCTTCACAAGCTGCCAATGATCTATTAACTTCATAGCTAAAATCTACATGTCCCGGGGTATCAATAATATTTAGAATATAATTTTTACCATCAGAATGTTTATAATTAAGCCTAACAGTTTGAGCTTTAATAGTTATTCCTCTTTCTCTCTCAATATCCATTGAGTCTAGAACTTGCTCTTTCATTTCTCTATCGCTCAAACCGCCACAAGTCTGGATTAATCGATCAGCAAGAGTTGATTTTCCATGATCTATGTGTGCTACGATTGAGAAATTTCTTATTAAACTAATATCTGTCATTTAGATCTTAATGAACCGCCAATACTTTTTGCTGCTAAAATTACTTTTTCTGACAATATATCAATTTCTTTATCAGTAAGGGTTTTATCAGATGGCTCAAATAGAACTTTTAATGCTAAAGATTTTTTTTCCTTTTCTATGTTATCACCCTCGTAGACATCAAATACTTTAATTGATTTAATAAGTGGATCAGTTTTTTTTATATTTGATATTAAATCTGCGGCTAAGACATTTTTATCCAAAATAAAAGCAAAATCTCTTTCAACATTTTGAAAATCTGATCTTAAAAGTTGTTTTTTTGATATACGAAGTGGTTTTTTCGGTTCTACAAAATTATCAAGATAAACTTCAAGACCGTAAATATTAGTGTTTTGTATATCCATTTTTTGTAAAATTATTGGATGTATCGTTCCAAAACTTCCAATTTTAGGACCTTTTTTGTCACCTAAAAAAATATCTCCAGATTGCCCAGGATGATAATAATTTTTATCACTTTTTTCAATAACTAGTTCATTAGGTGATAGTCCAAGATCAGTTAATATATAATTTAGATTTTCTTTTGCGTCGAAAATATTAAAATCTCTATCGCTTTCTGTCCATGTTGAATTTATTTTTTTTCCAACCAAAATACCAGATGCAATTATCTCTTGGGATAAATCACTATTAAATATTGGACCTACTTCAAACATTTGTAAATTAAAATGCGACCTATCTAAATTAGACTTTGCCTGAATAATTAAATTTACAAAATTCGAACTTCGTAAAACATCTAGATCAGATGAAATTGGATTTGAAATTTTTGCGGCTTGATCACCATAATACTCATTATATTTACTATTTGTAAATGACCAACTGATTGTCTCAAAAAAACCTCGACTTGCAAATGACCTTTGAACCATATGAAACAATTTTTGATGAAAATTCAATGTTGGCTTTGCTTTAAAAGTTTCTGGTTTTATGGACTCAATTTTATCTAGGCCCTTTATTCTTAAAATTTCTTCTACTATATCAGCTTCTTGATTAATATCTGGACGCCAACTTGGGACTTCTAAATCAAGAAACTTTTTTGAAACCTTAATTTTAAAACCAAGTTTTTCTAAAATATTTTTACAATCTTTTGCGTTAATAGAAAATCCTATTAATTTTTTAAAATAATCTAAATTAAATTTTACTCTCTTTTTTTTATATTTATTGTTTCCATGAATATTTATCTTAGAAATTTTTCCACCACATATTTCTTGAATTAATTTAGCTGCGTTTTTTAAACCAATCGTAATTGAATTTGGGTCAACTCCTCTTTCAAATCTATATTTGGCATCTGTTACAATACCAAGATGCTTTGAAACTTTTGCAATTTTGACTGGATCAAATGCTGCTGCCTCTAAAATGATATTTTTTGTTTTAAAACTTATTGCACTTGATTTACCTCCTATAATACCTCCAAGGCCTAAAATTTTTTTATTATCAGTTATTAAACAACTAGATGAAAATACATTGTATTTTTTGTCATCCAATGCCTCAAAACATTCATTATTTTCTGACTCACGAACTATAATATTTCCTTCTATTTTATCAGCATCATACGCGTGCATGGGTCTATTCAAATCAAACATAATGTAATTTGTAACGTCAACAATCGCAGAAATCGACTTTAGACCTAATGATTCAATATCTTTTTTTAGCCAACCTGGACTTTCACAATTTTTTACATTTTCAATTACGATAGTGCCAAAAGAGTAACATCCAGAATTTTTTTTAATGTCAACTTTAATTTTTTTTCTCGATTGTTCTTTTACTAAAATTTTTTTTTCTAAACTCAACGTCCCTAAACCATAAGCGCTTAAATCTCTCGCTATACCTCTTATACCTAGGCAGTCCGAACGATTAGGGGTTATAGAAAGATCAAATACACTTTCACTTTTATTAAAAAAATTCTGCCCTATTTTTTTATTTAAAATTTCAATAATACCTGCGCTTTCATCTGAAACTCCTAGTTCACTCGCGGAACATAACATCCCGTTTGACTCAACTCCTCTAATTTTTGCAACAACTAATTTCATCTTATTTTTTGGTATTATCGCTCCTGGTTGTGCGTAAACTGTTGTAAGACCAGATCTAGCATTCTCAGCTCCACAGACAACTTTCAACTTTTTATTACCTATATCTATCTCGCATATTTTTAATTTATCAGCATTAGGATGTTTTTCTGTTTTTAAAATTTTTGCAATTTTGAAAAGTTGTAGATTTTCATCAAGTTTAATTATCTGCTCAACCTCAAGACCGATATTTGTTAAAGCTTTTTCTATAACTTTTGAAGATGCTTTTGTTCTTAAATGTTTTTTTAACCATGAGATTGTGAGTTTCATTTACTTAAACCTCTATAATTTGTTGGAACATCATTTGCATCAAAGCCATAATGTTCTGACCACCTTAAATCACCATTAAAAAAAGATCTGAGATCAGTAATTCCATATTTTAACATGGCTAATCGATCTATACCTAGACCAAATGCATAACCTTGAAATTTCTTAGGATTTATTTTGACATTTCTCAATACATTTGGATGAACCATTCCACATCCCAAAACCTCAAGCCATTTATCACCCTTGCCAACTACAATTTTATTATTTTCGAGTTTATAACTTATGTCTACTTCGGCACTTGGTTCTGTAAATGGAAAATGACTCGGTCTAAACCTCATTTCTAAATTATCATCTTCAAAAAATTTTTTTAAAAAAAATTCTAAACAACCTTTTAAATGGCCCATGTTTACTTCTTCTCCAATATGCAATCCTTCTAACTGATGAAACATGGGTGTATGGGTCATATCACTGTCACATCTGTAGGTCCTTCCTGGTGCAATTATTTTAATTGGTGGTTTATTTTTCAGCATTGTTCTAATTTGCACTGGAGAAGTGTGGGTTCTTAATAGAAATTTTTTATCATCATCTAAATAAAAAGTATCATGCATATCTCTTGCTGGATGATGTTCTGGGGTATTTAATGCTGTAAAATTATTAAACTCATTTTCTATATCAGGACCCTCTGCAACAGAAAAACCAATTTCTGAAAATATGGATGTCAACTCGTCTATTACTTGAGATACAGGGTGAATTTTTCCTCTTCTAATCTCATTTACTGGTAATGTAATATCCACGGTTTCTAACTTTAATTTTGTTTCTATCTCCTTAAAATTAATTTTTGATTGAAAATTATTAATATCATTCAATAAGTCGGATTTAATTAAATTTAATTCTGCTGCAAAACTTTTTCTTTTTTCCGGATCTATCTGTCCCAAAATTTTAAATGCTTCAGTAATTATACCTTTTTTTCCGAGGTAATTCGTTTTAATAACTTCTAAAGACTCACGGTCATTAATCTCCTGAATTTTTGAATTTATCTCTCGAGATAATCTTTTAAGATCTAACATTTAAATTTTAATTTAAATGCGATTGTACCTTTTTTACAATAGATTTAAAAGTCTCCGGGTTATTATATGCGATATCCGCTAACACTTTTCTATCAATATTAATTTTTGATTTTACCAGGCCATTTATAAATCTGGAGTATGTCAATCCCTCTGCTCTTACTCCCGCATTGATTCTTTGTATCCATAAAGATCTAAAATTCCTTTTATTTCTTCTTCTGTCTCTGTAAGCATACTGCATAGCTTTTTCTACAGCCTGCTTAGCAACTTTAATGGTATTCTTTCTTCTCCCCCAATAGCCTTTGGCAGATTTTAAGACTTTTTTATGTTTAGCTTTGCTTGTTTTTCCTCTTTTTACTCTAGCCATTTTATCCTCTCAAACTGTTGGGCATGTAAGACTTAACTATTCTTGCGTCTTGTTTTGATAAAGTTGTCGTTCCTCTAAGTTTTCTAATTTGCGAGTTAGTTCTTTTGATCATGCCATGCCTTTTTCCAGCTTGAGCGGATTTCACCTTGCCCTTCGCTGTGATCCTAAATCTTTTTTTCGCTGAACTTTTAGTCTTTAACTTACCCATAACGAGGCTGGTTATACTAAAATAGTATATAATAACAATAACAATAATTTATTAATTTGGTTGTATAATAAGGGTCATTTGTCGACCCTCAAGTTTTGCTTTTTGCTCAACTTTTGAAATATCCTTAGTATCATTTATGATTTTGTTTACCAAATCATAAGCTGCTTTCATATAATCCATCTCTCTTCCTTTAAATCTAATTGTAAACTTAACTTTGTCACCTTTTGAAATAAATTTTTTTGCATTTTTCATTTTAAAATCATAATCATGTTTGTCTGTACTGGGTCTCATTTTAAGTTCTTTTAGAGAAATAATTTTTTGTTTTTTTTTGGCCTGACTTGCTTTTTTTTGAACTTCATACTTATATTTTCCATAATCTATTATTTTACATACCGGTGGTTTTGCTTTAGGCGCAACTTCAATTAAATCTAGACCAACCTCGTTTGCTCTGTCTAAAGCCTCACCAATCGGAACAATACCAATATTTTCGCCGTCATGCGTGATAAGCTGAACTTCAGACACACGAATCTTTTTATTAACTCTGGGACCTTTCATTAATTGGTGAGTATATTTTGAAACATTAAATAGTTGGTGTAAGCGATTCTACTGATAATTTATTGATTGCATCCTCAAGACTAATTGTTTGTTGCTCTTCGTGACCGAGTCTTCGTAAAGTGATTGATTCATTATTAACTTCTTTTGTTCCACAAATCATTAAGACAGGAATCTTCGAGATTGAATGTTCTCGAATTTTATAGTTAATCTTTTCATTTCTAGTATCGATAATAGACCTTAATCCTTTTTTTTCAAGTAACATCTTTACTTTAATTGCGTAATCATTTTGATCACTACTAATTGGTAATACTGCTACCTGTTCAGGTGATAACCAAAAAGGAAATTTTCCTGCGTGATGCTCTATTAAGATACCAATAAAACGTTCTAAAGAACCAAACATTGCTCTATGCAGCATGACTGGTGTTTTTTTTTTACCATCTTGTGTAACATAAGTTGCGCCAAGTCTCTCCGGTAAATTAAAATCTACTTGAAGTGTACCACATTGCCAATCGCGACCGATTGCATCGACAAGAACGAATTCTATTTTTGGTCCATAAAAAGCTCCCTCACCCTTATTTATATCATATTTTAATTTACTGGCTTTAATAGCATCTAGTAAAGCTTTTTCACTCTTATCCCAAATTTTATCTTCACCAACTCTTTTTTCTGGACGATCTGAGAATTTTAATTTTACATTTTCGAATCCAAATGATTTATAAATACCTAAAATAAGATTTGTAACTTTTAAAGACTCTTCTGTAATCTGCTCTTCAGTACAGAAAATATGTGCATCGTCTTGTGTAAAAGCTCTTACTCTCATCAGGCCATGCAAAGCACCTGAAGGTTCATATCGATGTACCTTACCAAATTCAGAAATCTTCATTGGTAAATCTTTGTAACTTTTTAAACCTTGATTAAATATTTGAACGTGACCTGGACAATTCATTGGCTTAATTGCGAAAGTTCTTTCGTCTACATCAGTTGTATACATGTATTCCTGAAATTTATCCCAATGACCAGATTTTTCCCATAATGTTTTATCTAACATTTCCGGTGTGTTTACTTCAAGATATCCAGCTAAGTTTTGTTTATCTCTCATAAAATTTACTAATTGCTGAAATAAACTCCACCCTTTCTGGTGCCAAAAAACTGACCCAGGACTTTCTTCCTGAAAATGAAAAAGATCTAATACCTTGCCAAGTTTTCTATGATCTCTTTTTTCAGCTTCTTCAATTCTGTTTAAATAATCATCTAAATCTTTTTTTGTTCTCCAGCAGGTTCCATATATTCTTTGAAGCATTTTATTATTGGAGTCTCCTCTCCAGTAAGCGCCTGCAACTTTCATGAGCTTAAATGCCTTTCCAATTTTTCCCAGGCTAGGAAGATGTGGACCTCTACAAAGATCACACCAATTTCCATGAAAATAAATTGATAACTCCTCCTCTTTTGGGATGCTTTCAATTATTTCAGCTTTATAGCTTTCTCCAATTTTTTTAAAATGCCTGATAGCTTTTTCCCTATCCCAAACCTCACGTCTTGTCTCTGGATCTTTATGAATAATTTCTTTCATTTTATCTTCAATTTTTTTTAAATCATTATCACTAAATGGTTCTTCTCTGGCAAAATCATAAAAAAAACCGTTTTCTATGACAGGCCCAATTGTAACTTGTGTTTCTGGAAATAATTCTTGAACTGCCATTGCCATGCAGTGTGCTGAGTCATGTCGAATTAATTCGAGAGCGTAATCATCTTCTATTGTAATAATTCTAACATGTGCATCTTTCTTAATTTCATCTTTTAGGTCTTTGGGTTGACCATTAACTTCAACAACTAATGCTTTTTTTAGCAAAGAAGGAGCTATGTCTTTTGCTATTTGAGTCCCGGTTACAGAAGGCTCATATTTCTTAACATTTCCATCAGGTAAAGTAATTGAAATCATTATATTAACTATTAAACTAATGATCTATAGATTTCTAGTGTTCTTGAGACCATTAATTCCCTTGTATAATTTTCCTTTACATTTTTTCTACCTTGTCGACCAATTAAATCTAATACGTTCTGCTCTGTTTTAATGATCATTTTAATTTTTTCTGATAAATCATTGACACTATTGCTTTTAAAGAACCATCCAGTTTTATTATTTATTACTGTTTCAAGAGAACCACCAATATCGCTTGCCAAAATAGGTTTTTCCATAGCTTGAGCCTCAACACTAACACGTCCAAATGCTTCAGGTTCAATCGAGCTTGTTAAAACAAGATTTGCAATTGAGTATGCTACAGGCATTTTATTTAAGCCATGTGCAATCATAAGTTTATCTTCTAATTTATAATTTTTAATCATCTCCACCAGCTCTTTTTTATAATTCAATCTTCCCTGATGTCCTCCAATAATTAAAGCTTGAACATTCTCTAATAATTTTTGCTGATTTAAAATATTAAGTGAGTCAATAAATAATTTTTGCCCTTTCCAATAAGTAAGTCTACCTGGCAATAATATTATAAACTTACCAGTTTTAATATTCATTGATTTTTTTAGTTTAATAATTTCTTTACTATTCACATTTTTTTTTGAAAAATATTTTTCATCTATTCCTCTTTTAACAACCGACGATTTAGCTTGAATATTATAGTTCGAATGAATATGATTTAAAATAAAATTAGATCCAGCTATAACATAATCTGATTTCACCATTATATAATTATAAAATTTTTTTAACTTTGAATGAAAATTATAAGTCCCATGAAATGTGGTAACTAGTTTTACACCAGCTAGTTTACACGCGATATATGCTGACCATGCTGGCGCTCTGCTTCGGACGTGAACAATATTAATTTTATTTATTATAATTTTAAAAAATATATAAAAGATATTGTATAAAATAAAAAACAAATTTTTATTAATTGGCCACCTATATATCTTAATTTTCTCATCATCAATTAAATCAAGTAACTTTCCTCCGCTTGTTAATATTGCTGAGAAACCTCCTTTTTTTGAAATATAGTTTGCTATATGCAGACAACCAGTTTCAGCTCCGCCTATGTCCATATTTGGAATTATTTGAAGTAACCTAATATTTGCACTCATTTAAAAGATCTAATAATTATATATTTATTCAAATGAAAAACAAAAAAAAATATTACATTTCCTCAAATCATCAGTCAATTCATTACACTAAAGTGAGTTCTAAAAGCAATATAGCTATTTTTTATCTTCATGGATTAATGTCGGATATTACAGGAAAAAAAGTAAGATTTTTAAAATCTTTTTGTAAAAAAAAAAAAATTAATTTTTTAGCTTTTGATTATTCGGGCCATGGAAAATCATCTGGCAATTTTGAAAATCAAGGAATTGATGACTGGGTAAAAGAAGCATATGAAATATGTCAAAGTATGTTGAAAAATAAAAAAATTATTTTAGTAGGTTCTTCTTGTGGAGGATGGATTGCTGCAATTCTGATTTGGAAATTAAAGAATATTTTAGGTTTTGTGGGTATTTCATCTGCACCTGACTTCACAAAATATTTAATGTGGAATACGTTTTCAAATAAGACAAAAAAAATCATTAACTCTGGTAAAATATACAAACTTAAAAGTGACTATGATGGATTTTATCCCATTGGAAAAACTTTAATAAAAAGTGGTAATGATAATTTAATTTTACATAAAAAAATATTATGTAATTTCCCAATTCGTTTAATTCATGGGTTAAAAGATAAAATTGTACCTGCTAAATATTCATATTTTTTATCAAAAACTATTGTATCAAAAGACACTTTAATATTAATTCAAAATGATGGGGACCATAGTTTGTCCTCAAAAAAAGACTTGAAAAGAATAGTTGGAGAAATAATTTCTATAGCTAATTTAAAAAATTAACCAGCTTGTTTTTTAATTCCCTTATTCGTCACTGGTTGAGCTAATTTGTCTAGCATTTCTAATGGACATATTTGAAAAAAATAATTTAGATTTATATCCCATTCATAAAGAATTTTTTTTGAATACTTTGACTTGGTATATTTTGCATGCTCTTCAACAAGTTTTTTTAAAAAACCTTTCCAGTAATCAGTTTCAACTTTATTCCAAATTACACTATTTGGGTTAATTAAATTATGTAATTTATTTTCTAAATCAAATACAAATGCCATCCCACCTGTCATACCTGCAGCAAAATTATCTCCAACGTCACCTAAAAATACAGTGGCTCCTCCGGTCATATATTCACAGCCATTAGTTCCGCATCCCTCTACAACTGAAATTGCTCCAGAATTCCTTACTGCAAACCTTTCACCAGCTTGTCCGGCAGCAAATAATTTTCCACTAGTAGCTCCATATAAAACTGTATTACCAATAATTGTATTTTTTTGAGTTTCTATTTCAGTTGCTCTTGCTGGTCTAACAACAATTGTTCCGCCAGATAATCCTTTTCCTACATAATCATTGCAATCACCAATAACCTCAAGATTAATTCCTTTGACAGTAAATGCTCCTAAGGATTGTCCTGCAGATCCTCTAAGTTTTATATTAATCTGATTTTCGTTAAACGATCTATCTTTAAAAGTCGTTACTAAACTTGAAGCTAACATCGCACCTACTGATCTATCAGTATTTTTTATATTATAATTTAATTCTACATTTTGACCACTTTTAATTAAAGGCATTACATCTTTTATAATTTTTTTGTCTAAAGTGTGAGGAACTTCATTCCTAATTTTCTCATCACAATACCTTGGATTATCTCCTGGATCTGCTTGAACCAAAAGTGGATTAAAATCTAAATCGTCTAAATTAGGTGAGCCTTTAGATATTTGCATTAATAAGTCAGTTCTACCAATTACATCATTTAATGATTTACAACCTAATCCTGCTAAAATTTCCCTCACTTCTTCAGCAACGAATGTGAATAGACTTACAACTTTTTCTGGTGTTCCAATAAACTTTGCTCTTAAATCATCTCTTTGAGTACAAATGCCAACTGGACAAGTATCTGAATGACATTGTCTTACCATAATACAACCCATAGCTATCAAACTTGTAGTTGCAATTCCAAACTCATCAGCTCCCATCATCGCGGCCATTACAACGTCTCTTCCTGTTTTAATACTACCATCTGTTCTTAAAACAACCTTATGTCTCAAATTATTCATTGTTAAAATTTGGTTTGATTCAGTTAAACCCATCTCCCATGGAAGACCGACATATTTTACACTTGTTTGAGGTGTGGCTCCAGATCCTCCATTATGTCCACTAATTAAAATTATATCTGCTTTTGCTTTAGCAACGCCAGCTGCAATTGTTCCAACACCAGTTGAAGCAACTAATTTAACCCCAACACGTGCAATTGGATTAATTTGTTTTAAATCATAAATTAGTTGAGCTAAATCTTCGATCGAATAAATATCATGATGTGGCGGTGGAGAAACTAATGTTACTCCAGGAGTTGAATGTCTTAACTTTGATATATATTTAGATACTTTAAATCCAGGCAATTGACCACCTTCACCTGGCTTTGCTCCTTGTGCAATTTTAATCTCTATTTCATTACAATTGTTTAAATATTTTGCAGTAACACCAAACCTTCCAGATGCTACTTGTTTTACTCTGGAATTAGCATTATCACCATTAGACCTTGGGGTAAATCTATCTTCATCTTCCCCTCCCTCACCGCTACAGGATGCGCCACCAATTCTATTCATTGCAATTGCTAATGTTTCATGAGCTTCTTTTGACAAAGCTCCCATTGACATGCTTCCAGTTCCAAATCTTTTTCTAATTTCAGTAACCGACTCCACTTCATCTAATGGTATTGGTTTTTTTTTTGGTTTAAAACCTAATAAATCTCTCAAATGAATGGGTGGCATTTCATGAACAAGTTTAGAGTATTTTTTGTAAGTGCTGAACGAGTCGTTTGAAACAGCAGTTTGTAATAAATGCATTGTTTTAGCTTGATAACCGTGTGTCTCTCCACCGTGGCGATATTTATAGATACCTCCGATTGGTAAAGATATAATATTCTCTCTGAATGTTTTGCTGTGTTGATTTTTAATCATCTCTTCGATTCCTATAATACCGATACCCGAGATTCTTGATTCTAAACCTGGAAAATACTCCGAAACTAATGAGCGGCTTAATCCTAATGATTGAAAGTTTAAACCACCTCTGTAAGAACTTATAACTGAAATACCCATTTTTGACATAATTTTTAATAATCCATCATTTATAGCTTTTACATATTTTTGAACGCATTCATCAAAACTCAATTTTCCAAATAGACCTTTTTCAAATCTTTGGTAGATTGAATCAATTGTTAGGTAAGGATTGACAGTTGTTGCGCCTGCTCCAATTAAAACTGCAAAATAATGCGTATCTAAACATTCGGCAGATTTTACATGAATAGAAACAAATTTTCTTATTCCTAAATTTGTTAAGTGTGACTGCAAGGCTCCTAAAGCTAAGATAACAGGAATTGGAACTCTTTTTTCTGAAATATTTTCATCGGTAATTACTAGATTTTTTGCTCCACCACGTACAAATTCTTCGGCTTCAGACCTAATTCTGTCTAATTGACTTTTTAAATTGTTTTTTTCATTAATTTCATAGGATAAATCAATTGTCTTTAATTCATCTTTAAAGATATCGCGTATTTTTTTAAATTGAGAATTTGTAAGAACTGGACTGTCAAGTAAGTAACTTTTTTGTTTAGTTAATTTATCATCTAATATATTTTCAAGATTCCCCAATCTTGTATTCAATGACATAACTCTGTTTTCTCTTAACGAGTCTATAGGAGGGTTAGTGACTTGACTGAAATTTTGTCTAAAAAAGTGAGACAATGGTCTATACTTGCTTGACAAAACTGCTATTGGGGTATCATCACCCATTGATCCCACAGCTTCTTTGGCATCCTCTATCATGGGATGAAGAATAATTTCTAGATCTTCTATGCTAAGACCAGCTAATAACTGACGTTGTCTTAATTCATTTCCTCGATAAAAATTTTTTTCTTTTAAATTTTTAAAATTTTTTGATAAGTCTATATGATTAGATGCAAACTCCTTATAAATAGGGTTTGATGCTAAATGATCTTTAGTTTTTTTATCATTAAAATATTTACCTTTATCTAAGTCTAATGAAATCATTTGTCCTGGTCCAACTCTACCTCTGTACTGAATATTTTGCTCAGACACATGCACCATTCCTGTTTCAGAGCCTGCGAATAACATTTTATCTTTTGTTATCGTGTATCTTAATGGTCTCAAACCATTTCGGTCAGACGCCGCTACGATCCATCGACCATCGAATGCAGCAACAGCGGCAGGTCCATCCCAAGGCTCAATCACTGAGTTCAAGTAATTATACATATCTCTATGAGCCTTTGATATTATTTTACTCTTTTTTGACCATGCCTCCGGAATTAACATCATCTTTGCAATTGGTAGCTCTCTTCCACCTCTAACAAGTAATTCAAATGCAGCATCGAGAGATGCAGTATCTGAGTTATTAGCTTTTATAATAGGTTTAATATCATCTATATTTTCAAAGAGGTCACTTTCCATTCCTGCTTCATGTGTTTTCATCCAATTTACATTACCGTTTAAGGTGTTTATTTCACCATTATGAGCGATTACTCTAAAAGGCTGTGCTAATTCCCATGAGGGAAAAGTATTTGTTGAAAATCTTTGATGAAAAATTGCAAATCTAGATGAAAATCTTTCATCAATTAAATCAGGATAAAAATCTGCAATGTTTTCAGCTAGAAACATGCCTTTATATATTACTGACTTAGAACTAAGTGATGAAATATAAAAATCATTAAGTTGCTCTTTTGCAGCGTTTTTTTCAATTTTCTTTCTAATTACAAAAAGTTTCCTTTCTAATTCTTGAAAATTATATTTTTTTTCACATGCAAAAATAATTTGTTCAATTTCAGGTCTTGTGTCATTAGCTTTTTGCCCTAAAACCTTTGGATTTACAGGCACCTGACGCCATCCGTGGATCTCAAATGATCCATTTAAGAGCTCTTGCTCAACAAGAGTTCTACATCTTTCTTGAGCAGAGTAATTTGTTCTTGGTAAAAAGACCATGCCTAGACAAATTTCTTGGTTCTCCTTTAATTTATGTCCTGTTTTTTCAACCTCTTCTGCAAAAAAATCTCTGCTAAATTCAATATGTATACCTGCTCCATCACCAGTCTTGCCATCCGCATCTACAGCACCTCTGTGCCAAACCGCCTTTAAAGCATCTATTCCATTTTCAACAACTTCTCTTTTAGGTTTTCCAGTCATAGAAGCAACAAAACCAACACCGCATGCATCATGGTCTACAATTCTTAATTTTGCATTCTCTAGTTTTTTTCTATTATACAAATATTGATTGTTAATCATTATGCTGCTCGGATTTTTTTTTGAGAAAGTTGATTTAGATACTCACTTATACCATTAGCAGCATCTTTTCCATCACGAATTGCCCAAACAACTAATGACGCGCCTCGAACAATATCCCCAGCAGCAAAAACACCTTTGATGTTAGTCTTCAAAGTTTTTAAATCTACTTTTATTGTTCCCCATTTTGTTACATCAAGTCCTGGTTCATTAAATAATTTAGGAACATCTTCAGGTTCAAATCCTAAAGCCTCGATAACTAGATCTGCTTTTAAAGTTTCTTCATGACCCTCAATAATTTTTGGTGATTGTCTACCTGATGCGTCAGGCTCACCTAATCTCATTTTGTTAATTACTACCTCTTTTACTTCACTCTGACCTTTAAAAACTTTTGGACTTGATAACCAAATAAATTTAACTCCCTCCTCCTCTGCATTTAAAACTTCTCTAGCAGAGCCTGGCATATTAGCTTTATCTCTTCTGTACAAACAAGAAACAGATTTTGCTTTTTGCCTTACTGCAGTTCTGACACAATCCATTGCAGTATCTCCACCACCTACTACAATTACATTTTTACCTTCAGCATTTAATATTCCATTGTCAAAGTCTCTAACTTTGTCACCCAAACCTTTTTTATTTGATGCTGTCAAAAATTTCATTGCTGGAAAAATATTTTTTAATTCTGAACCTGGTTTATCAATCTTCCTTGCTTTATAAACTCCTGTTGCAATTAAAATTGCATCATGTTTATCTTTTAATTCTTTTAAGGTTGAACTTTTTCCAACTTCAAAATTATTTATTATTTTTATATTACTATCTAAAAGTAATTTAGTTCTTCTAAGTACTACTGATTTATCTAATTTGAAATTTGGAATTCCATATATTAGTAAACCGCCAGTCCTATCATGCCTGTCATAAATTGTAACTTGATAACCTTGTTTTCTTAATTCTGTTGCTGCAGCTATTCCTGCTGGACCTGCACCTATTATACCAACTGACTGTTTTAACTCTTTCAAAGGTTTAATAGGCTTGACCCAACCATTCTCCCATGCTGTATTAGTAATAAATTTTTCAACCGCTCCAATAGTAACTGTGCCATGCCCAGACTGTTCAATAACACAGTTACCCTCGCATAATCGATCTTGAGGACAGATACTACCGCACACCTCAGGCATTGAGTTAGTTGCAGATGAAATTTCATAAGCATCTTTCAAACGTCCTTCAGCAGTTAGCTTCAACCAATCAGGAATATTATTTTGTAATGGGCAGTGAACTTGGCAAAATGGTGTGCCGCATTGTGAACACCTGCTAGCTTGCTCTTTTGCTTTAGAATTAATAAATTCTTTATAAATCTCCAAAAAATTGTCTTTTCTTGTGTCAGTACTAACCTTTTCAGGAGTTTCCCTTTTTAAATTTACAAATTTTAACATTTTTGTCATAAAAAAGATTTCATACAGAATAATTTAATTAAGTATACTAATTTTAGTAAACATTTAATTACTTTAAAAACCAATAAATACAACAAATATTATCAAATGATACTTTTTTTTCATATTTTACTAATAATTTGAAAAATATTGTAAAATCTACAAATATTTAAATAAACTTTAAATAGCCTTTAATTCTAAATAATAATAATTCAATCAATGTATGAATTTCACAATAATACTAAGCTTAATATTATTATCTATCATTCAAGGAATTACTGAATGGTTGCCAATATCTTCAAGCGGGATTTTAGTTGTTCTGGAGGAAATTATAAAATTTGAAGATAAAAATTTTAATCTTTTATTTAACATTTCAGTACACACAGGATCTTTAACTGCGGTTATCATATTTTTTAAAAGAGATATTCTTGGTTTATTTAAAAATATTAATTTGCTAAATAACATTATTATCGCAACTATACCTGCAATTGTTTTCGGATTTTTAATAAAAATTTTAAATATAAATATATTTTTACAAGATATTAAAATTGTGACTGCTACAACTTTATTTTTTTCAGTAATTTTATATCTATCTGATAGGACAAAAGTCTGCAGAACTTTCGATAAACATATATCAAATAAACATTCTCTTTACATTGGATTAGCACAAGCTTTAGCTTTCATACCCGGGACCAGCAGATCCGGAATCACAATTACTTGTGCGAGATACTTAGGTTTTTCTAGAATAGACTCATCAAAATTTAGTTTTATTATTTCTATTCCAACATTATTTGCAGCTGGCGTTTTAGGAATAAGCGACGCAGTTTTAAATTTTGATGCTGAAATAATTTTGTTGTTAACTATTGGGTTTGTTACCTCTCTGATAATATCACTTGTATGTATAAATTTTTTTTTAAAATTTATTAAAAATAATACTTTAACTTTATTTGTAATAATTAGAATAATTTTAGGATTATTATTAATTTTTTATTTAGCAAATTGACCTTCTTTTCTAAATCTCCACAAATAGTTTGGAATAATTTTTCTTAGACCTTGAGGATCAATACCTAAATCTTTAAGAGTTTTATTTTTCATAGTTGCTATATTGTCACCAGCTTCCAGGGTTTTTATTTGATCTAAAGTTAACATTGGCTTAGGAGCTAGACCTAGTATAGTTCCCTGTATCCTACCAACCCAATTTGGTATTGGGATAATTAAATTTTTTACACGAATTTCATTTGAAATAATTCTTAAAATTTCTTGTAGTGTAAAGATTTCATTTCCTACAAACTCAATAGTTTCATTTTTAATTTCTTGATTTATTATTTTTTCAACTCCAAGTGCAATATCTCCAACATATACAGGAGCGAACTTAACTGTTGAACCTGCAAGAGGTATAATTGGAAATAATTTTATTAGCTTAGCAAACATATTTGTAAAATCCGTCACACCTCCGAAAACCAATGATGGTTTAATTATTGTAAAATTTTTTAAATCTTTTTTAATTTGTTCTTCAGCCTGAAATTTACTTTCAAGATATTGAGATTCTGTATTTTCTTTCACTCCTAAGCTAGAAAAATGAATAAAATGATCTATTGATGATTCTTCTTTAATTGCTAATATTAAATTTTTTACAAAATCAAAATGTAGCTTTTTAAATTTTGCATTACCTTTTTCATAAAGTATTCCAATTAAATTTAGACAGATATCAGAACCCCTTATAAAACTTTTTATTTGTTCGAGTGAATTAATATTGATTTTTTCAATTTTAATTTGACCGGGATCACTTACAGTTGATTTAATTTCGATTACATTCTCCCTAAATGGCTCTCTAGTCGCAATTTTAATTTGGTGCCCTTTCTTGGCCAAAAGCCTTACTATAGAGCTTCCTACAAATCCCGTACCGCCGAAAAGACAGATTTTTTTTGAATTAACTAAAGACATGTTATACAATCAGCAATTGAAAAATGAATTTCAAATATAACTTACACTTAAACGATCTGCTAAATGAAACAAGTTTAAAAAACGCCACAACTATTGCTATAGATGCCGAATTTTCTGGATTAAATCCGCTAACGGATAAACTTCATTTGATTCAAATATGCGATGGTACAGAATTCGTACATTTTATAAGATTTAAAGATAGTTATAATGCCCCGAACTTAAAAGAAATTCTTGAGAATGAAAACATTTTAAAAATTTTTCACTTTGGTAGGTCAGACCTTAGTTTTTTTAAAAAACATCTAAACATTAATGTTAAAAATATATTTGATACTAAAATTGCGTCAAAGATATGTAGAAAATTTACTATGCATCATGGTTTAAAAAATTTAACAAAAGATTTGCTGGGTATTACACTTGATAAAGAAATGCAAACATCAGACTGGGGTGTTGACAAATATACTGAACAACAAATTAAATATGCAGCTAATGATGTTTTGCACTTACATAAAATTAAAAATAAATTAGAGATAATCTTAAAACGAGAAAACAAACATCTACTTGCAGAAAAATGTTTTGAATTCTTAGATACTCGAACTGATTTAGATTTAAATGGTTTAGACGATATATTTGAGCATTGAAATGAAATCTGAAAAACAAATTTTAAATTTTGCTAAAAAAATTATA
>CESN01024257.1_pt1 | contig 27071 bp, 23 predicted proteins | sample 531181 | NCBI WGS metagenome assembly CESN01 (sample SAMEA2621990, study PRJEB7988) | marine metagenome | isolation source: saline water (ENVO:00002010), including
GGGTCGGTAGCTCAATCGGTAGAGCAGTGGCCTTTTAAGCCATTGGTTCCGGGTTCGAGTCCCGGCCGGCCTACCAAAGTTATCACCATAGCAAATTTGCCCGCAGACCTAATGTCATAGTCTTATTTGAAAAACAGGTGATTTGGTTCAAATTCCAGTTTCTCAGGAAGTTTACTTTCTGTTTAATCAATTGAAAGACCAAGTCTTTTTAGTTCGCTAAGATCCAGCTTCCCACTGGCAAGAATTGGAATCTCCGGCACTTTTTTACTCTCTTTGGGAATCCAAAGATTAGGAATTCCCTTGGCTAACAGCTTTTTTCTTATATCCTGAATTTCGTAATCTTCCGTTGTTAATAGGATCAACTTCTCCCCTTTTACCCTATCGGGTAGTCCGATAACTGCACAATTGACCTGATCCGAACCATCCGGAAAAAGGATTTCACTAATTTCATTTTCCACTTTGGTATGGGGTACCATTTCCCCTCCGATTTTTGAAAACCTCGATAGTCTTCCTTCGATAAATAAAAAACCATCTGAATCAATTCGACCAAGGTCTCCAGTAACATACCATCCTTGATCATCAAAAGCCATGCTGTCCGCTTTTTTATCATCAAGATAACCGGAAAAAATATTAGGTCCTAAAAAACATAAAATTCCAACTTCCCCAGTAGGTAATGCCTCGGATGTTTCGGGTGATATGGTTTTGCCCTGAATATCGGGTAACAATCTACCCACCGATTTCTCTCTCATCCCTTGGTCTGGAAGATTGAAGGAGATAGCAGGGGACGATTCAGTAAAACCATACCCCTCAAGATAAGAGCAAGGACAAAGAGATTCCCAATCCTCCTTAAATCCATCCGGGGTTTTCTCTGCTCCTGCCACAACGAACCGAATACTTTCCAGCTGTTCTTTTTTTGCTTTACGAAGATAGCCCCGTAAAAAAGTGGGGGTGCCTAAAAGAACTTCCACTTTCTCTAGCTCAATTACTTCTAGGCACTTTTTGACATCAAGCGGAGATGGGAGGCAGACCATAACTAAATCGGAAAGCATGGTGTAAAGCATGGAAACCGTAAATCCAAAGGAGTGAAAAAGAGGAAGGTTTGCCAACAAGTAAGATTGACTGGCAAATAATTGCACACTTTCAATTTGCTGACAGTTAGAAAGTAAATTTTGGTGGCTCAAAACAACCCCTTTTGGATTCCCCGTACTGCCTGAGGTAAAGAGTAAAGCAGCTTCTTGATCCCGGTCACTCACAATTCCTAAGCCTCTTATAATTAGGGGAACCGGGCACAAAAAGACCTGCAGGTGATTCCATATCATTTGCCCTTTTTGCTTCTTTTTATTCCTTAGCCAAGATCCAAGGTCGAAAATATTTTGAGGCCACGGAAAATCAGTAATTTTTTCCCTTACCGCAGCGGCGGAAATAATCGTCGATACCTCTGCTTTCTTCATGGAGTAGCGCAAATTTTCCTCGCCAATGGTAAAATTCAAATTCACCGGAATTTTATCTGCGAGCATGAGCCCTAGGTTGGCAATTACACCTCCTGCACCTGAAGGGAGAACCACACCTACCCTCTTATCGGAAATCTTTTCTTTCAATTCTTTAGCCAAGTCAAGTGCCAGTACTAGAATAGTTCCGCGTTTCATTCGAACCGGAATGGGTAGACCATGATCAATCAAGCCCATATGGAAGAAATTCCTCTTGAGCGAACGGACTAATTCATAGCCAAGATGTGATTTTTCTTTAATCAACATCACTTTCTTACTCCTTTTTGTTTGCCGTTGCCAAGAAAAGAAGTCCTCCTAGAATAAGAGAATGTTTTTGAGAAAGGCTCATTTTATTGTTCTTACAGCTGCCCCGGTATATTCGCGAATTTCGTAGCCCTGACCTCGTGGGTCAAACCTTCGGGGAATGGGCTTTATGCTGAAATTGCATTTCTAAAATGAATAACAAATAGTTATATTCAAATTTAGATATCCCCTGACTTTTTTACTCTCCTTACCATGAAAGATAATCAAATTTTAATCTATGACACCACCTTGCGGGATGGTTCGCAAGCGGAAGGAGTATCCTTTACTGTTTCCGCTAAATTACGAGTTGCCGAAAAGCTCGATCAATTTGGCGTTGATTACATTGAAGGCGGTTGGCCCGGGAGCAATCCGAGGGATATGGCTTTTTTTGAGCAGGCATCTGGTTTAAATTTACAACACTCCAAAATTGCTGCCTTTGGCTCAACCCGTAGAGCTTCCACTCCAGTTGAGGAAGATGCTCAAGTAAAATTACTTCTTGAGGCAAGTACCCCGGTGGTCACAATTTTTGGAAAAACTTGGCTCCTTCATGTAACCGATGTTTTGCGCACTACTCCCGAAGAAAACCTCGCTATGATTGAAGATACCGTTCGATACCTCAAAGAACAGGGCAAGGAGGTGGTATATGATGCGGAACACTTTTTCGACGGCTACCTTGATAACCCAGAGTATGGGATTTCCACTCTTGAAGCGGCCCAACGAGGAGGGGCGGACTTTCTTACTTTATGTGAAACCAATGGAGGGAAGCTGGTAACTCCTGTTCAGGAAATTACCGCCGAAGTGGTGAAGCGTTTCCCCAATTCTGCAATTGGAGTTCATTGTCACAACGATGCAGGTGTTGGGGTTGCTGTTAGTCTTGCCGGAGTCGAAGCGGGTGCGACCATGGTACAGGGCACCATGAATGGGTATGGAGAAAGGAATGGAAATGCCAACCTTACCACCATTATTCCCAACCTTGAAATTAAGATGGATCGATCGACAAATTGTCAGCCTCATTTGTCCAAACTTCGAGATCTTTCTCTTTTTGTAGATGATGCCACAAATTTAAGATCTGATATTCGCTCTCCCTATGTGGGTGCAGCTTCTTTTGCTCATAAGGGCGGAGTTCATGCTGATGCCGCAGCTAAATCAACTCGTAGTTATGAGCATATTGATCCTGCAGTTGTGGGAAATCGTACTCGTGTACTGGTCTCGGACATGTCGGGCAGGAGCAGTATCATGATGAAAGCAAAAGAGATGGGGATGGAAGTAGATGGGCGTTCACCCGAGATGAAATCATTTCTTGAAGAATTAAAACAACTTGAATTTAAGGGATATGAATATGAATCTGCAGATGCTTCCTTTGATCTCCTACTTCGAAGATTTCTTCGTGGGGAAGATTTTGCGTTTGAAATACTACGCTACCATCTAGGAGTTGGGAGTGGAACCCAAACCAAGACCAGTTCTTCAGAAGCAACCGTTAAGCTAAAAATTAAAGATGAAATCAGGCACACGGTCGCAGAGGGAAATGGCCCGGTATCCGCACTCGATCATGCCTTACGGCAGGCTCTGGAAAAAGACTTTCCCTACATTAATCAAGTTCGCTTAGTAGATTTCAAAGTCCGGATTCTTGAAAGTAATCTTGGAACTGACGCGATCACAAGAGTCCACATTGAGTCCACGGATGGAGAAAAAACATGGGGAACGGTTGGGGTTAGCGACAATGTCATTACCGCAAGCTGGGAAGCCCTAGTCGATTCCGTATCCTATAAGATACTAATCAACTCGGAGTAACTTCACCCGCGGTCCGATCGGTTTCCACACCTCTGGATTTGTGGAAATAAAAAGTACTTCGGTCGGGATACCAAGCATCGCAGCAAGGTGGCTTGGTCCAGAATCGTTTCCTAAATATCTGCCTGCCTTTTGCTCTAAGCTTTGTTTAAAAGCTGATAAAGATAACCCTGAAAAAAATTGAACCCTTTTTTGTTCTGCAATCGAAGAGCATAGCAATTCCTCTCTGCATTCCTGGTCTGACTCACCGAAAGAGAAAATAATCCGATTTTCAATATCTTTCTCCAGCCAATTCATTGCTCGGTTTTCAAAAAAAGACAGAGCGGCATTTTTCATGGAACTCCCACTTCCTGGATGAATCCAGAGGGTTTTACTTTGAGAACTCCAACGATCTCCTAACCATGCTTTGTTATGGACTTCATCCGGAAAGCTCCAATCCAATGTATGATAAAGATGCTCGACAAAATGGGGCTCCAATTTTGGCCGAGGCTGAAGCGGAATTACCTTCTTCGCTCCCGCTTCTCCCAACTCATGCACCCACTCCTGATCATTCCAAAAAGTGAAAACATTCCTATCCTTGCAGGTAAAACAAAGGTCTTTGCCTTCCTTATCCAAGTCATGCAACATCAAATGCTCAGGCTTTAGATCCTGAAGAAGAGGATGGAAGCATGCTCGGGTGAAGAGCTTAACTTCTTGGTAGCGATTACAAGCTTCAAACAAAATCGGAATAGTTAGTAAAAAATCACCTAATCCCCCACCCCGAATAAATACTAATTTCTGACTGTTTGCGGGATTCATTGGCCTTGCGAGTCGTTATTCTGAAAGCATTAACTTGTTTTCAATAAGGTAGCTTTGATAAATGAGCGTATGGAGTCAGGGTCAACCTCTACCTGATAATTTCTAGGCTCAACCCCGAGCAAGGCCTCTAGTTCATCTGCCTTGGGAACTTTCATCATAGCTTGTTCATAAACGGATGGGAATTTAGCAGGATGTGCAGTGGCCAAGACCATGCTAGCTTGTTTCGGGTCCAAATCCTTGAATGCACAAGCTGTATGGGGATCCACAATATAATCGAATTCATCCCAAATCTGTTTGATCAATTCAGGGATTTCCAAATCTGATGAGCTACAACTTGAAAAGCCTGAGCTTACAAACTTTTCAAAGCAATATCTTCCTTCTTTACGAAAAGAAGTCATTACTTCTTGTACCCTTGATGAATCCTTCCCTAGGATAAAATAGAGCAGCCTTTCAAAATTCGAGGCCACCTGAATATCCATAGAAGGTGCAAGGCTTGGACGAACTGAAGATAAGGAATATTCACCGGTTTTGAAGAGCTGGTGTAAAACATCATTTTGATTGGTAGCAACTCGAAATTCAGAAATTTCAATACCCATCTTTGTCAAAAGCCATCCAGCAAAGACATTTCCAAAATTACCGGTTGGTACAACAAAAGTAGTCTTGGTTCGGCACTTTGGTTTCAACCTCAACCAAGCGAACAAATAGTACACGCTTTGGGCAAGAATGCGGGCGAGATTAATCGAGTTGACTGCAGAAAGCCCAACTTCCTCCCGAAAAGAAAGATCGGCAAAGATTTCTTTCACCGTTCTTTGGGCATCGTCAAAGGTTCCGTCGATCGCAATCGGATAAACATTACTTGCTCCGGTGCAGGTCATTTGGCGCTCTTGCAGAGGAGATACTTTTTCATTTGGATAAAGGATGAATACTTCTACCCCTTTTTTTCCAACAAGGCCTGAAATCGCTGCGGCTCCTGTATCCCCCGATGTCGCTCCCAAAATAGTCAAAGGCTTTCCTTCTCTCTCGATCTGGGCTTCATATAAATTACCAAGTAATTGTAAGGCAAAATCCTTGAATGCTAAGGTCGGCCCGTGAAAAAGCTCCAAGACCTTCCATTGATTAGATAAAGAAACAATCGGTGCCACTTCAGAAACTGAAAAACCTGAATATGCTCTATGAACACAATCCTTCAAAATTGAAGGATTCATGTCCGTAGCAAAAAGTTTAAAGAATTCGAAACAAAGCTCATCATAAGCTAAGCCTTCCCATTCTTTTAAATTCGGAGAAAGATCCGGAAAAGATTTTGGTAAGTATAGGCCTCCATCCGGGGCCAGGCCTTGAGCAACTGCTTGTGTGAACTCAACCGAATCCGAAAAGCCGCGAGTGCTAATGAATTCCATTTCGATTGGTTTTATGAGCTACGGGACAAACTATTTACCCAGACCAAAAGCAACATGAGCCACACGGGTTGCCTCATCTCCTTGATCTGGGCTTACCGCCACTGAAATTTTAATTTCGGATGTACTAATCATCAACATATTTATTCCTGCATTCGCCAAAGCCTCAAAGAAGGTGGAAGCTACTCCTGAATGGGATCGCATACCTACTCCTACAACGGAGACTTTGGCAATATTGGTACTCTTTCCCAGTTTACCACTGGATTCATCGGCAAGATGCTCTTTTAATGCCTTCTCCGCACGAAAAGCATCTTCTGAAGGAACGGTAAAGGTTAAGTTAGCCTTACCATTCCGAGCGACATTTTGGACGATCATATCAACCACGACTCCGGCATCTGCCATTACTTTAAAAATAGCGGCTGCAGCTCCCGGTCGGTCGGGTAATTCGGTAATACTTACACGAACTTGATTTTTATCAATAGCGACACCACTTACTAAGGTGTCTTCAAGGGATTTTACTTTTTTCTTCACACTGGTTCCTGATTTGGTTGAAAAGGTTGAGCGAACTTCGAATGGAATGTTATGCTTTTGGGCAAATTCTACTGCCCGTGTTTGCATGACTTTAGAACCACTACTGGCAAGTTCGAGCATTTCCTCATAATTGATGGCATTGATCTTTCGCGCATTAGGGACAATCCTTGGATCCGCAGTAAACACACCCTCGACATCAGAAAAGATCTCACAACCTTTTGCTCGTAAAGCTCCTGCTAATGCGATGGCACTTAGGTCTGAACCTCCTCGTCCAAAGGTGGTTAGATCTCCATGTTCATTGACTCCCTGAAATCCTGCTACGACTACGACATTACCAGCCCTTAATTGTTTCCGAATATCTCCCCCCGAAACTTCCCGGATGCGAGACTTGGCATGCAAGCCGTCGGTTATGATCCCCGCTTGCCACCCGGTCCGTGAAATTGCAGGGACACCCAGAGCGTTAAGAGCCATGCACATGAGAGCAATGGTTTCTTGCTCTCCACAAGTCATGAGCACATCCAATTCCCGATCCGCCGGGTTTTTCTGAATCGCTTTGGCACGCTCAATCAAGGTGTTGGTTACTCCAGCACGAGCAGAGACCACGACCACCACGGAATCACCCTCTGACCAAGCCTTTTTGACTCGACGGGCAACTTTCTTTATCCGGGTTACATCCCCAACAGAGGTACCCCCAAACTTCTTTACAACAATTTTCATTCTCCGTTTGAATCAGGATCGAACATACGAAATAGCACAGGTGGTTCTTCTACTCCCGGAAGCTCTTCGAGGGATGCCATCGCTTGAGCAATAGAATGTTCGTTGGTTTCATGTGTGGTAAGAATCAAAGTTGCAGGGGAGTTATTTCCGTGAGGAGTTTGCGAAACCGTGGCAAGACTGATCGCATGTTCAGCTAAACACTCCGCAACTTTCGAAAGTTGACCAGGGCGATCGTCAACCGATAACCTTAAGTAATAACAACCCGTGACTTCAATTGCTGGCGCAGGTTTGCATTGATCTGGAGATACATGAAGTAATTTGATGGATGAGTTGATTCCTCTGATTCCCTTTACCACATCAACCAAATCGCTTATCACGGAACCTGCGGTTGGATCCTGACCAGCACCCCTACCGGTTAGCACAACGGTACCGACCACTGAACCGGTCAAACTGATACCGTTGAAAACACCATCAGTGCGGGCAATAATTTCAGCCATCGGAACTAGTGCAGGATAGACCGCAACCGATACATGATCATTTTCAAAATTCCTGCGAATGACACCAATTAATTTAATTTTACAACCCAATTTCTGAGCGGCATCCAAATCTGCATTGGAGATCTTACTGATTCCTTCCACGGTTATATCCTTGAGGTCCACCCAGATCCCGTGAGCAAGGTAAGCTAAAATTACGGCCTTGTGTGCAGCATCAATTCCATCCAAATCCAAGGACTCATCCGCTTCCACATATCCGAGTTCTCTCGCGTCTTTCAAAACCTCTTGAAAACTGGCCCCTTCGGTTTCCATTCGGGTAAGAATGTAATTCGAAGTACCATTCAGAATTCCATAAATCAGTGGAAATTCATTAGCAACAAGACTCTCGCGAAGTACCTTTATGATTGGGATCCCTCCGGCAACGCTAGCCTCAAAAGCATACTGAACTCCGGCTCTTTCTGCGGCTTCAAACAATTCGTTACCATGTTCACAAATAAGAGCCTTGTTTGCGGTAACCACAGACTTTCCATTAGCAAAAGCTTGTAAGGTTAATTTTTTCGCCTCTTCCACTCCTCCAATCAGCTCACAAATAAGATCAATCTCTGGATCATTTACAATCGCAAGAGAGTCAGTGGTCAGAGCTTCCGTAGGGATTGGTACTTTGCGGTCCTTGTCAAGTTTTCGGACCGAAGCACGGGTAGCAACGAGTCGCACTCCTAAGATTTTTTCCCAAAAATTTGCATTTTCATGCAAGTGTTTCCAAGTGCCTTGCCCGACCGTCCCAAATCCTAGGATTCCTACTCTAATGGTTGGTATTTCATTCATTTCAAAACTTTGGTCTAAAATTTAAGATTATAATTTTTTCTCGAACCGATTTTCAGTTCCTGCTTTCAATCGAACTAAGTTTTCTTGATGTCTCCACACAATCCATCCCATCACCAAAAATGCTAAAAAAACGGTTCCTATTTGTCGGGAATCAGGATCGCCAGTCCAATAATCAACCAATGAATATACCGGCAGACTGGCACCAAATCCAATCGATGCAACCGCAACATATCGGGTGCTAAAGAATATCACGACCCAGCACACTAATCCGATAAGCAGACAAACCGGCATCACCCCAAGCAACCCCCCCATAGCAGTTGCTACGCCCTTACCGCCGCGAAATTTCGCAAAAAGTGGCAAAGTATGACCCAGAACAGCGGCTGGCAGACCCCATAAACCCAAGGTGATATCCCCTGAAAAGGAAAAGATCGGGAGAAGAAACCATAGTGTTGCAACCAAACCTTTGAGAAAATCCAAAATGAACACCGAATAGCCAGCAGTTTTTCCAATTTGTCGTAGGACGTTAGTGGCCCCTGGGTTTCCACTACCTGCTTGGTAAATATCAACGCCGTATTTTTTGGCAACCAATACACCAAATGGGATTGAGCCGAGAAGATAACCAACAATCGTAACTGCTATTGCTTCTACCGACATAAAAAATAATGGGATCCGAAATCAGTAAATAGGTTTACCCTTGTCTGGAGACCCGAGCCTCCCGAATGTCAGGATCATCAACCAATGCCTGAAGTGCACTTGCTGGGGGTTCTTCATCCAGTTCACAGATGGTTAGTGCCCATTCTCCATCTTGGGCACGACTCAATGACATATTCGCTATATTTACCGAACAATTTCCAAGAATGGTACCCAGTTTACCCACAATTCCAGGCTTGTCGATATTCCTGACAATCAGTAGTTTATCAACGGGTCGAACTTCAATCGCTTGGCCATCGACTTCAACAATACGCGGTTCATTTCCCTTGCCCAAAAGGGTTCCCCGGACACTTTGCTCGGAGTTTTCACTGGAAACCGTCTTTACTTCGATCAACTCATTATAATCAATCGAAGCAGAAGACTTTGTACTTTCCAGTTTGATACCCAGATCCTTTATTTTGTAAGGAGCATTGACATCGTTAACCCCATCATCCCCCGCGATCCCCGATAACCAACCTTTTTGAACGGCTCGTGTAAGGGGGACACAATCAAAATCAACAATTCCGCCAAAATAAGTGATATGAATTTTCTCGACCGAGCCCTTTGCAGCTTGGCGGGCAAAGGATCCAAGTCTTTGACAAAGATCTAGGTATGGACTGAGAGATTCTAAATCCTTCGGGTCGATTGAAGGCATATTGATGGCGTTTCGAATGCGACCACCTTGTAAAACTTCAGCAATCGCCTCAGCAATCTCCACCCCAACACTCTCCTGAGCCTCGGCGGTTGAAGCTCCCAAGTGTGGGGTTAATGTCAAGTTTTCCAAATTACGAAACTCATGATCTTCCGGAAGAGGTTCTTGTTCGTAAACATCTAATCCGGCAGCCGCAACTTTTCCACTTTTAAGAGCTTCTACAAGTGCACTTTCTTTAATGATTCCTCCTCGAGCACAGTTAAAAACACGAACCCCATCTTTCATTTTAGAAAAGGCTTCTTCATCCACAATATTTTTGGTCTGTTCGGTCAGAGGCATGTGCACGGATAAATAATCAGCATCTGCGAAGGCAACATCCAGTTCTACCTTTATCAGGTCTAACTCTTTAGCCCGGTCTTCAGTAAGATAAGGGTCAAAGGCGATCACCTTCATCTCAAAAGCAAGGGCACGTTTTGCCACCTCTGCCCCTATACGACCAAGACCCAAAATGGCCAAGGTTTTACCTCGTAATTCCGCCCCTTTGAGCATTTTACGTTCCCATTTTCCTTCTCGCATCCCTGATGCTCCCCGAATCACCGCCCGGGTACCACAGAGCAAATGCGTAAAGGTCAACTCCGCAGTTGCGATGGTATTACCACCCGGAGTATTCATCACGATCACCCCTTTCTCAGTTGCAGCCTGCACATCGATGTTATCCACTCCGACGCCTGCCCTACCCACAGCCTTAAGTTTTGAAGCTACCTCCAATACTTCCTTTGAAATTTTGGTGTCACTCCGAACAATAATCGCAGAAACATCTTGGGCTTGTTCCAAAAGTTGTTCAGGGGATAAGCCATAGGCTTCGATGACTTCAAAGCCATCTTGCTTTTGCAAAAATTCCACACCAAGGGGTGAAATACGGTCCGCAACTAAAATTTTCATTATTGAAATTTGGAGATCTTGATGATGCTGAATTTTAAAGAATTGGCAACGTGGAAAGACAGATTCAGATTTAGCTTCACCATCGCCATGTGCCGTGGCATGTTTGTAAGCAATTATGTTCGAAAATTTAACTGATAAATTAAGTAAGACTCTCCGAAACCTTCGAGGCGTCGGTAAACTAAGTGAGGATAATATTAGTGATGCCCTAGGAGAAGTTCGTAAGGCACTGCTCTCAGCAGATGTTCACTTCAAGACTGCACGAGAATTTGTGGAGGAAGTAAAGGTGGCATGCCTTGGCCAAGATGTCTTGAAAAGCGTCTCGCCAGGTCAGCAAGTTGTAAAGATCATCAATGACGAACTGGTTAAACTCCTTGGAGAAGGAACCACCGCACTTAAAGAGGACCGGCCACTGCGAGTACTAATGGTTGGTCTCCATGGAGCAGGAAAGACCACTACCAGTGCCAAGCTTGCCAAGCGTATGGCCAAAAATGGACGAACTCCCATGTTGATTGCCTGTGATGTTTACAGACCAGCCGCAATTGATCAGTTAGAATTTTTAGCAAAACAGGAAAATTTTTCCTGCTATTTGGATCGTGAAAATAAAGATGTACCATCCATTGCACGAGCGGGATGGGAAGTGTCCAAAAAGAATGGATCCGATGTCATCATATTCGATACAGCAGGAAGGTTGCAAATTGATGATGATCTTGTGAGCGAATTGGAAGCCCTCAAAAGAGAAGTCGATCCGCATGAGATTTTATTGGTTGCGGATGCTGCCCTTGGTCAGGAGGCGGTAAATGTAGCTAAAACTTTTCATGAAAGGCTTAACCTGACTGGGATTGTGCTGACAAAGGTAGACGGAGATGCCAGGGGCGGAGCGGCCCTTTCCATGAAAAAAGTAACTGGAGCTCCGATTAAATTCATGGGAATGGGAGAAAAAATTGATGAATTTGAGGTTTTTTATCCTGACCGGTTGGCTTCTAGAATTCTCGGGATGGGGGATGTTGTATCCCTGGTTGAAAAAGCCCAAGAAAATATGGATGAAGAAGAATCCATGCGGATGGCGGAAAAGATGTTGAAGGCAGAATTTGACTTCGAAGATTTCCTCAGCCAGATGAAGCAGATGAAAAAGATGGGTTCCATGGGGTCAATTGCGAAAATGCTTCCGGGGATGGGAAATGTGAAAGTTGGGGATAAAGAAGAAGCTTCCTTGGGTCGTAATGAAGCGATCATTCTCTCAATGACCAAGGAGGAAAGAAGGCTGCCTCGCATTCTGGCAGGTTCTCGAAGAAAGAGAATCGCCGAGGGCTCAGGAGTTCAAATCAAAGATGTCAATCAACTGATCAAACAATTTTCCCAAATGCAAAAAATGATGAAAAAAATGAAAGGTGGAAAAATGAAAAAGTTGATGAGCTCATTTGGAGGCAGTGACGGAATGCCTGATATGAGTGGAATGGACCCAAAAGACTTGGCGAAATTAGCAAAGCAATTCAAATAATATTTTCACCAAAAAGACTATCCCCTTAGTGTCAGGGAAAAGCCTTTGGATGCTAAAAACTTGATCTAAGACAGATCAAAACGGTCCGCATTCATCACCTTAGTCCAAGCAGCGACAAAATCGGAGACAAACTGCTCATGGGAATCCGAGCAGGCATAAACCTCGGCATAAGCACGCAACCTAGAATTGGAACCAAAAGCAAGATCAGCTCGGGTAGCAGTCCACTTGAGATCACCGGTGCTCCGGTCATGCCCATTGAACTCCTCAGCTTCCACATCGACTGGTGACCATTTGGTGCTCATATCTAGTAAGTTGACAAAAAAGTCAGTGGAAAGAGTTTCTGGTTTGTCAGTAAACACTCCGTGTTTGGATTGCTCGTGGTTTGCCCCAAGCACTCGGAGACCACCGGTCAAAGCCGTCATCTCGGATCCAGTCAGGCCAAGCATTTGGGTACGATCTAAAAACAACGCTTCCGTAGCAACACTGTAGCGTTTCTTCAAATAGTTTCTGAATCCATCAGCGACCGGTTCCATAACCCCAAATGAATCGATGTCTGTTTGCTCCTGAGAAGCATCCATACGACCGGGCGTAAAGGGGACTTTAATTTCAGTTCCTGCTTTCTTGGCTGCGGATTCTACTCCTACCCCGCCTGCTAGTACAATCAGATCGGCCATGGAAATATTTTTACCACCTACATTAAAATCACTTTGAATGACCTCCAGTCTTTCAAGAACACGTGCAAGTTGCATAGGTTGGTTTACCTCCCAATCCTTTTGTGGAGCGAGACGAATACGAGCTCCGTTTGCCCCTCCGCGCATGTCGGTGCCTCGGTAAGTAGATGCAGATGCCCAAGCAGTACTAACCAACTCGGAAACCGAGATGCCGGATTCCTTAATCATTGATTTCAAAGACTCAATCTCTGAATCGGAAACCAGTTCGTGGTCGCATGCTGGGATTGGGTCTTGCCAGATCAATTCTTCTTCGGGAACATCAGGGCCAAGGTACCTAGACTTTGGACCCATGTCTCGATGAGTTAACTTGTACCAAGCCCGAGCAAATGCATCGGCAAAATAATCCGGTTCAGCAAGAAATCTTCTGGAAATTTTTTCATACGAAGGATCTGCCCTAAGTGCAATATCAGTAGTCAGCATAGTGGGCTTACGCATCTTGGAAGAATCATGAGCATCAGGGATCATCTCCGGAGCATCATTGGCAACCCACTGTTTGGCACCCGCCGGGCTGGTGGTCAATTCCCATTCGTAGGCAAATAAGTTCTCAAGGTAATTTACCCCCCATTTGGTGGGAGTATTGGACCAAGTAACTTCAAGACCGGAAGTAATCGCATCGGGGCCAGCACCTGAGTTAAAGCTACTCGTCCATCCAAAACCCTGTTCCTCAATAGGGGCACCTTCCGGTTCGGGCCCGACATGAACCGCACTTCCCGCACCATGTGTCTTACCGAAAGCATGACCGCCAGCAATCAAAGCTACTGTTTCTTCGTCATTCATTGCCATGCGTCCAAAAGTCTCACGAATGTCATGAGCAGAAGCTTTTGCATCCGGAACCCCATTGGGTCCTTCCGGATTCACATAGATCAGTCCCATTTGAACTGCCGCGAGAGGATTTTCGAGATCACGCTCCCCGGAATAACGGTTATCCGCCAGCCATGAATCCTCTACACCCCAGTAAATATCATCTTCGGTTTCCCAAATATCAGGTCGGCCACCGCCAAACCCAAAAGTCTTAAATCCCATAGAATCAAGTGCCACATTGCCAGTTAAGATAAATAGGTCGGCCCAAGATATTTTTTTTCCGTATTTTTGTTTGATCGGCCAAAGTAATCGCCGAGCTTTATCAAGGTTACCATTATCGGGCCAGCTGTTCAAAGGAGCAAAACGCTGAGCACCCGTACCTCCGCCACCACGTCCGTCAGCAGTTCGGTAAGTACCAGCTGCATGCCAAGCCATTCGAACAAAGAAAGGTCCATAATGACCAAAGTCAGCTGGCCACCAGTCTTGCGAATCAGTCATTAAATCAGTCAAATCTTTCTTGAGAGCATCGTAATCCAATTTTTGGAACTCAGTGGCATATTCAAAATCAACTTCCATAGGATTTGAACGGGCATCGTGCTGGTGAAGAATGTCAACTTTAAGCTGATTGGGCCACCAGTCCTGCACCGAAGTTCCTTGACCAGCCGCTTGGTGAATGGGACATTGTTCGGTGGTGACAACTGGGGATGCTTGTTGATTGTGATTGAAGGGACAACCTCCACTTGAATTTTGAGTATCCATCGTTTTACATAGGTTAAAATTTATTACATATTGAGAGGTTTAGGACTTCTCAAACACAGACTATAATTTACTAAATGAATTTTATCGGGATCTTTTCAAGCAAAAGAAAAAGAATTTCTTCTTTTATCCCCTCAAATTAGAAAACAAAGAACTCAGTTTACCATGATCTTTTTTACCTGGTTCTATTTCAATAGCACTATTAAAATCTATAATATCTGGATGTAGTGAATAGATTGCACGATTTGCGTTTTCTAAACCCAAGCCCCCAGCTAAAATCCATTTTTTCTCTGAATATCTGTCTTTACACCGAGAGAATTCTTCCCAGTCTGACTGCTCTCCCGTACCTCCAAATGAGGTGGAACTGTAAGCATCGATCAGAAAATGATCGGCATAGTTAATCAATTTAGAAGGGAATTCAGTTTGGGGAGGTATTTTAGGTGCAAGCCAAAGATTTTCAGCCCCGATCACATTCTTCCACGATTCAATACGGTTAATATTTATGTCATGGGGAAAATGAAGCTGAAAAAAATCAAAGCCCTCCTCCGAATAAACTTTAAGCTTTTCGGGTTCTGGGTTCACATCAACCAAAACTTTTTGGTAGGAATGATCCTGAGATTGCTTAAATAACTCCCTTACTAAGCTAAGTTCAATAAACCTTGGAGAGCTTGGATATAAAATGAATCCTAAATAATCCGCACCCAGCAAAATTGATTTTTCAGCATCCGAAAAATTGGTGATCCCACAAATCTTGATTCCGGGCAGTCTTTCCATAGTTCTACTTAATAAATCTAGAAATCAAAGCCTTAATTATCGAGTCCATACTTGGCTTATCTGATTCTGCGGCAACGGCCAAATTGTTTTCTTTCAGTGTTTTACTCGTTTCCGGACCAAAACTAAAAAAGACCGGTGTTTGAGCCGTTTTCTTTAAAATTAAATCATCTTCCTGTTCAATGTAAGATAGTGCAGTTGAAGAACTCGTAAAAATAATCGCATCCGCCCCCTTGTCTGTAAAGTTCTCCAGATCCTCTGCTTTTGAAACATCGCAAAAATCAGTATCGTAAATAGGAAGTACATCCACAATTGCATGCCCGACGGTTTCCAGCATGCTTACTAGTACCTCACGGTTTCGATTTCCAGTTATGACAAGAATATTAGCACTGTCCAATGAATCGGTAGCAACTAATTCTTGAGCTAGGTTTTCTGCTGTCGAAACTTTTGGAATTAGTTCCACTTCCAAATTGTAAGCTCTTAAAATTGCTGCCGTAGCCTCACCTACACAAGCAATGCGCATGGGGCCAAAACTTCGAATATCTTCATAAGCCAAGAAAAAGAGGCGCATGAATTCCCGAGCCCCATTGGCACTGGTAAAGATAACCCATTCATAGGTTGCAATCCCAGCGAATGCCTCCGCAACTAATGTACGATCCTCCGTAGGCAAAATTTCAATCAGAGGAAGCTCCAGTACCTCCGCACCAAGCTCTTCCAACTTACTTTTCATTTTGCTATTTTGCGAAGTGGAGCGAGTGACCACAATTCTTCTGCCAAATAAAGGACGATCCTCAAACCAGCTTTTCCGAAAGGACAAGCCTACTGCATTCCCAACAAAAATAATGGCCGGAGCTACTAAGTCAGAAGTTTGACTCATCTGGACTATATCTCCAAGATTACATCTCAGATGTCTTTGCATTGGAAGAGTCCCATTGCTAACAATTGCCGCGGGCTTGTCTAGGGGCATCCCACCTTGAAGGAGACTTGTTACAATTTCCTCTATCTTACTCATCCCCATGTAAATACATAAGGTACCTCCTGTATCTGCAAATTTTGCAAAATCTGTCCGCAGGGATTCTTTTGTTACATCCTCATGACCGGTGAGAAATGAAATGGAAGATCCGTTGTCTCCATGGGAAAGTGGAATACCAGCGTAGGCAGCACAGGCAAGTGCAGCGGTTACCCCAGGGATGATTTCGTAATCTATCCCTGCATCATCTAAAACCGACATCTCTTCAGCACAGCGACCAAAAACTAATGGGTCGCCACCTTTCAGACGAACTACGATCTGCTTATCAGATGCTTTGCTTACTAAGATCTTTCCAATATCATCCTGAGCAACCGTGTGCCGACCTGGACTTCTTCCGACATCAATTTGTTCACACTCTGCAGACACCCATTTCCGGAATTCCGGATTTGTCAGGTGGTCATAGACTAGGACATCGCATTGTAAGATAATTTCCCTGGTTCGTAAAGTTGCCAAGTTTGGATCCCCAGGTCCCGCGCCTACAAGAAATACTTTTCCCTTTTTTGAAATCACTGAATTCTACCTACTAATTCCTGAATCAGAACATCTTCAGTTTGCGAATGAAATTCTTTAACCACGATGCCTGTTTTTTCGTGGAAAAAATATAAAGTATCATTGCTCAGGTGCACCCCCAAAGCAATTTGACAGCCTCCTCCCATACGCTCAAGAACTTTTCTCTCGAAACGAACAGATTTCTCGGTTGCCTGATCTCCAAGCACAGAATACTTTTCGAATTCACTTGTTCTGGTTTGAACTGCAATCGCAGCTTGTCCAGGTGCTGGAACCATTTTGTCCACCTCCATGGTTTCGAAATGGAGGCCCGGGAATTGATCAATTTTTAATCGGTTCAAACCAGCCCTTGCTAAAATAGTGCCGTCTGCCTCCTCGTTTTCTCCAATTTTATTCAATCTAGTTTCAACATTCCCCCTTAACTCCAACCATTCCACCTCTGGAAAGCGGTTTTTAAGTTGGCTTATTCTGCGTGGACTTCCAGAGGCGAGCTTTTGAATTGATGTGGCATTTGCCCGAGTAACCAACACATCCCTAGGATCTTCTCTCTTTAAAAAAGCGGCAATTTCCAAACCCTCCGGATCCGTGGTTGGCATGTCTTTAGCACTATGAACTGCAATGTCTGCACGCCCATCTAGAATGGCTTGTTCGAGTTCCTTGGTAAAGAGTCCTTTTCCTCCCTGTTCCTGCAGGGACCAATCTATCCGCTGGTCCCCCGTGGTTGTCATGGGAATGACCTCCACATCCAAACCCATTAGATCTTGGACCAAATCAGCAACAATTTCAGTTTGACGCAAAGCAAGAGGACTTTTCCTCGTGGCCAACCTGCATGTATTTGCTGAATTTGTCATAGGCCAGACATAGCTAAAAGGTGCGTGAAGAACGGGTATTCTTCACGTCCCTTCATCTGAAAAGTAATTAAGAATAAGAAGCTTGGGCCCCTTTGATGTTTTTCTTGGGTATCCAAGGCATCAGACCTCGTAGATGTTGACCCGTGATCTCGATGGGATGCTTTTCCCCTTCTTGTAAAAGCTGGTTATATTTAGGCAGTCCGGCTTGGTATTCCTTTACCCATTCACGAGCAAATTTTCCACTTTGAATCTCCTTGAGGATTGATTTCATCGATCTTTTAACATTTGCGTTGACCACCCGTGGCCCACGGGTGACATCACCATATTTGGCAGTTTCAGAAATAGAGAAACGCATTCCAGCAACACCCGACTCAATCATTAAGTCTACGATAAGTTTTAGTTCATGTAAGCATTCGAAATAAGCCATTTCTGGAGCATATCCAGCTTCAACAAGGGTCTCGAACCCGGCTTGAACCAGAGCGGATGCACCTCCGCATAGAACTGCTTGCTCGCCAAAAAGATCGGTTTCGGTTTCTTCCTTAAAGGTTGTCTGCAAAATACCCGCATTGGCGGCTCCGACACCCGCTGCCCAAGCTAGGGCAATATTTTTTGAATCCTTCGATGATCCCTTCAACACTGCAATTAATGCCGGGACACCCTTGCCTTCCTTGAACTGAGAACGGACAATGTGCCCAGGGCCCTTCGGTGCCACCATGATAACACTTACCCCACGAGGTGGCTTAATTAGATCGAAGTGGATAGCAAATCCGTGGGTAAACAAAAGTGTCTTTCCTTTGGATAGGTTCGGTTTGATTTCGTTTTCATAAACCTCAGCTTGCTTCATGTCGGGTACACCAATCATGATAACATCCGCTTTTTGGACTGCTTCTGCCACTTCAAACACTTCAAACCCATGCCTCTTGGCCACTCGAATAGATTTGCTACCTTTGTAAAGACCTATGATAACATTGCATCCGCTATCTTTGAGATTCAGTGCATGGGCATGTCCTTGTGATCCATAGCCAATAACGGCGAGCGTTTTCTTTTTAATGGGCCCGATCTTGGCCTCTTTTTTTGTGTATACTTTAGCAGGCATAGCCAGTTTCGTAGTTTTGGGTTAGTATTTTATTTTAGAAAAGGGAATGAGGACAATTAATCTTCGATCATACCTCGGCGAAGGGAAACGGTTCCAGTCCGAGCTAACTCGATTACACCAAAGGAATCCAACAAGCCAAGAAATGCCCTTATTTTGTTCTCATTTCCGGTAACTTCAACCACTAGGCTTTTCTTGGCGACATCGATAATTTTACCCCTAAAAACATCACAGATTTGGGTGATTTCGGACCGAGTTTTTGAGTTTGCTTCAACTTTTACTAAGACCAACTCACGACCAACACCTTCATCGCCAACAAAATTTTCCACTTGGATTACATCGATTAATTTATCCAATTGCTTAATGCATTGGTCTAGGGCTTTCTCATCACCATTTAGGGTAGCCGTAATCCTTGACCTTCCATCTATATGAGTAGGACCAACATTAAGGGTGTCGATGTTGAAACCCCGTCCGCTGAAAAGTCCGGCGATTCGAGCCAAAACACCAAACTTATTTTCAACAAGGACGGAAATTACGTGACGCATTTGAAATTTTAAGAGGGTAAAGGGTGGTGGACGGCACAGGACTCGAACCTGTGACCTACTGGGTGTAAACCAGTCGCTCTAACCAACTGAGCTAGCCATCCGATAAAATTAAAAGTAACGGTTGAGAATAATGGGCAATGCTCCCGTGGCAAGCGTGAATCATTCTTCTATGGATCGAACCTGAACACGAATTTTCTTTGGGCCCAATTTTGGAACTGGCAAAGAACTATTCTTTCGAGAATTAACTTGAGGAGAAGTTAAATTTGGGGAAGGCGGAGATTCCGTTTTGGAAGGTACTTTTCTTGGGCCAATCTGATAGTTAGAAGGTAATTTTGGCAAATTCCCAGTTCCGGGTGATGGAAATTTACTGGCAGGTTGATCATTGAGACTGGAACCAGCCCTCTGAACCGGAAAGCCAGGTTCTGCCGATCTCCCCTTTCTAAATTGAAAACGATTAATATCTCGAAGAGAGAGATTATTTACTTTTTCCATCCATTCATCCATACGTTGATTGAGCTTGGCGTAGTATGCATCCCTAAACTCAACCGTAGCGGTGGAGGTGTATCTATCTTCAACTTCCATTCCACTGGCTCTATTTTCTTCTCCAATAATTTTTCCGGGTATCTGGATTCTTTCATTTTTAACCTGATTCAGAGAGATTCTTTTTTTTATTAAACCATCAATATCTCGAGTGGTAAACCGTTTTCCTCCGAATGGAGAAAACCGAGTTGGCCATTCATGAATTTTGATTCTCTTGCTAAAAGCATCCGATAATCTTGGTGAAGAGTAGAATTTACCAGAAAGATTGCTTTGCTTTCCTTCAAGAAAACCAAGCCTTTTTGTGAAGTCATTAGACTTTTGCTGAGCAAAAAGAAAGCCGCAACTTATCCAGAGAATAAAAAATAAGTGAAAGGATAGCCTCGACAATTGGCAAATCTGCATGAATAAGAAAAAAATGAAATTTCTCCAATCTGGCAAGCGAATGAAGAAAACAAAATGAAATCTTATCTTAAGCTCTTGGAACATGTCTTGGAAAACGGTGTCAACCGCGATGATCGTACGGGCACTGGAACACGATCGGTCTTCGGACACCAGACAAGGTTTCGTCTCGATCAGACTTTTCCCCTACTAACCACCAAAAAGTTACACCTTAGATCGATTATTTATGAATTACTCTGGTTTCTTAACGGGGATACCAACGTTAAATATTTGCAGGAAAATGGCGTCAGTATTTGGAACGAATGGGCCGATGAAAATGGAGAACTTGGTCGTGTTTATGGGGCGCAGTGGACCGCTTGGCAAAAGCCAAATGGAGAACTCGTTAATCAAATCAATCAAGTAATTCAGTCGATTTCAGATAACCCAGATGGAAGAAGGCACATCGTTTGTGCCTGGAATCCGGGTGAATTGGATCTTATGGCCCTGCCCCCTTGTCATGCTCTCTTTCAGTTTTATGTAGCTGAAGGGAAACTGAGCTGTCAACTTTACCAAAGGAGTGCAGACTTGTTTTTGGGAGTCCCCTTCAATATTGCTTCCTATGCTCTTTTGACCATGATGGTAGCCAAAATATGCAAATTACAACCTTATGAGTTTGTGCACACTTTTGGAGATCTTCATCTATACACCAATCATTTTGAGCAGGCAAAGCTCCAATTAACTCGAGATCCCCGCCTCGGCCCAGTTATGAAAATTCATGGGGATCAGAAAAGGATCACAGATTTTGAATTCGAAGATTTCGAATTAGAAAACTATGATCCACACCCTTCGATCAAGGCACCCATTTCCATATGAAGCGACCATTCAAAGCAATTGTAGCCGTTTCCCAAAATGGAGTAATTGGAAAAAACGGGGATTTACCTTGGAGGTTAGCAGAGGACCTAAAATGGTTTAAGAAAATTACCATGGGTCATGTGGTTCTCATGGGAAGAAAGACTTGGGATTCTTTACCTTTTCCACTGCCTGGAAGAAAAAATTGGGTAATCAGCAGGAGCCTTGAAAAAAAAGAGGGCATGCAAGTCTTTGGCTCTATTGAAGAAGCAGAGAAAAACCTTCGCCCAGAGGAACAAATTTTTGTCATTGGTGGAGGAGAAATTTATGCTCAAACCATTGCTAAATGCAGAGAAATTTATGTCACTGAAGTTTTGCAGAGCGTGAAAGACGGAGATGCATTTTTCCCAAGCATTGAAGAAGATTTTAAAGTGGAGGAAATCCTCGACGAAAATGAAGCTTTCATCTTACGCCGATGGATCAGAAAACTTTAATAATAAGACCGAAGTAACCAGTAGACCAGAGGGCCGGTAATCGCAACATATAGCCATACTGGGAATACCCATCGAGTCATTCTCTTATGCTTATCAAACTGGTGAGTCAGGGCATAGGTAAGCGACATCAAAATAAAAGGAAAACTTAGTGCAGCCAAGGCAATGTGAGTAAGCAGGATGATTAAATAAAATATTCTTGAGGATCCAACTTCTTCTTTTTCCATTTCACTTAAAATTCCATCCCCATTCTGATCACCATAAATCGTAGCAGAGGTGGTAAAATGGTAACAAACATAGGAGAGAAGAAAAATCAGCGAACAGATCATGGCGATGTAAATCAAACGCTGATGTAAGTTAGCTTTTCTTTTTCTTATCGCTACAAGCGCACTGAAAAGAAAGAACGCAGCCAAGGTATTGAGGAAAGCATGAAATGCAGGCAACGCACTGAGGTCGATACTTTCTGGGATCGGAATTTTTACCGATCTCATCATTCCGACTAATCCAAGGACAGCAATGGTTAGAATCCATACTAAAAGAGTCAATTTACGAGCTAATGGCAAGTTCGGCACTTTACTTCGAAATTCTCTAATCTCGCTCATGGAATTGGGATTCAGGAATCAACAAGCAAATTGAAAGGGATAAATGTCTGGCCTTTCTTATCCTTGAGTCGTATTTGAGCCCATAGGCGATAAATTCCTTCCTTGGGTGGAACAAAAGAAAAAGTTAACGGGCCGGCATGTGCCTCTCCCAATGAACGAGGCAAAGTATCTTCGCTTGGATGCAGGTGAGCAAATCCGTTCAGTTGCGGATCAAAGGCAACCATATGTGCGAAAGCCCCCATCACGGGAGTTAACTCAACGGGAACCCCATCTTGATTAACCCCATTTAATTCTAGGGATATTTCGTTTCCAATTTTTGCTCGACCGCTTTTTTTTAAGGAAAAGGTTTGATCACCAATTTTTGAAATTAGATTTCCATCAATTTCAATATTTTCTTTCGCTTGGCCTTGTACCGCAAAAGAGGAGGCAAGAAGAACACGTCTTGGGCTTCGAATGGGTATAAAATCAAGAAAAACTTTGTAGTTTCCTCCCATTTCAGGTGTCATGGTAAACCTCCAAGTTCCATCAAATAATTCATCCGCAACCGGGTGCAAATGCTGATAGTCTTCAAGGCTTTGGTTGATTGCCATAAGATGGATTTTCTTGGTATGGCTGCGGGCAACATCGTCAGGTCCAAGAGGAGAACCATCGAATTGTTTGATGTTGATCTCAAACCTGCATGGTTGGCCAACTGTCGGTTTATCGATTGGTTTAAAATCCAAATTCATGGGCCATTTACGAATCGAGAGGTCAACAAATTCGGCATCTCCGGGACCACAGTAATCAAGTTCGCCTTCTAAATTGTAAGACTCTTTATGCAAGAAATCACAAGGGGTTACCGGGACAGAACGGATTAACCAATATACCAAAATAAATGGTATGGCTAGGAGTAAAGATCTCCGAATAGATTTAGGGGCGGAGGAGTCGGCCATAGTTTTACTATCCAGTTATCCCTGATTGGGTTGTAAACGCGAGAGAAAATCTTTTACGCTCCAACTTTTACCAGGCACTTGGTAGATAATTTGCCTCTTTGAATTAACGATCATCGTACGCATTGTGTGGTCTAATGGTAAACCGTCGTCTTTCTTGCGAGAGATGCCAAGCTGTCTGGTCAAATCATCAATAACTGTTTTTCGGGCCGTCCCCAGCTTATAATTTGATTCATCCAAATCATAGCCCCGGGCGTAGGTTTTTAAAACTCCAGGGGAATCGAAATCAGGGTCAAGAGAAACCGAAAGAAATTGTACAAACGGAATTTTAGTTTTTGCACTTAAAGATTGTAGTTGTTTCATTTTCATGGTCGATGCAGGACACATATCGGAAACAGAACAACGGGTAAATATAAAGTTCAACACCGTAGTTGACCCATCAAAGAATTCGCTTGTTAAGACCTTTCCATTTTGGTCGTACAATGCAAAAGGAGGAACTTGATCCCCGACGGTTCTGATTACATCTTGTCCCATACTAAGGGTATCTCTCCGCAATAATCGATTCACATTATTCAGGCGAATACGTTCACCACGGTCATCAGGCCAAACATAATGAAGCAGGTGAGTTTTCCCTAATGATCCTGAATATGTCTCCTGCAATTTGCCTCTAAAAATTTTGTTTTTGAGGAGGAGTGAAAAATCTCCAGGTTGAACAACAAGTTCCAATTCTCGGGAAGGTGAAAGATCGAATTTTCTAGCTAAATCAGCCCCAGCTTGCAAAGCTTTGATTTTAACCACGCTTCTATTTTCATCTGCTTGCAGAAGTTCTCCTCTGATTTCTCCTTCCGGTAACAATGACTTTTCCTTAAAGTTACTGTTATTAGTACAAGCAGAAAAATGTAATCCGTAAACAAAAATTAAAAATAAATAAAAGGTGTGGACCAAAGACTTCACTTACCTTAGTTAATTCGCAGATTCCAAACAAGCAATTACAAAGCTTTGATTTACTTATTTGAAAGGGCAAAGATTTTGCGAATCTTCTGTTGTAATTCTTGATTGGAACTAATATATTGTGAACGAGTCATTAATGGAGTCTTCAACACCTTATAAGCTCAGCTTTCAATCTCTTATAAGTTTTAATTCACCTTGCTTGTCTCCTGCTCAAAATACATTTTATTAATACCTATACAACAACCCTGTGAACATCGGAAAAGATATTGTTGCAAAATCAAACCCAATTTATGGGTCACTGAGTGGTGTTTCGATTAGTGGATTGTACCAACTTACTAAACCAAGGCTAAGTTTACTTTCTGTGTTTACCGCTTCCTTAGGTTATCTCGTCCATGACCCTTTTCGCAGCGATTTTTCTATTTTCATGTGCCTGACTCTTGGCACTGCCATGGCTGCCGCTGGTTCAGCCGTTCTTAACCAGTGGATGGAAAGAAATGAAGATGCTCTCATGGAAAGAACTAAAGGCCGGCCAATTCCATCCAAGCTTGTCAGTCCCTTTACCGCCCTCTTTTTTGGTATTTTTCTCTGCACGATTGGATTCTTTGTTCTCTGGACAGGAACCAATCAATGGGCAGCCATCTTAACATTTTTAACCGTTTCTATATATCTCCTGCTCTACACTCCCCTCAAAAAGAAAACCTCTTGGGCTATTGAAATTGGTGCAATTTCCGGAGCACTTCCTCCCTTAGTTGGATGGGTCGCTGCTGCTAATTATCCTTCTACATATGGATGGATTCTCTTCGGGATTCTATTTGCTTGGCAGCTTCCTCACTTCATGGCGATTGCATGGAATCACAGGTCGGATTACAGCAAAGGTGGTTTTCAGCTCCATATTATGGGAGACAAACAAGGTAGAGCTTTGTCTTTGAAAAGTCTATTTTACACCATTATTCTCACTGTCCTCGTTTTTTGTCCTTACCTCTTTGAAATCAACCAATCGAAACCTGGTACTTTCTATTTTTTCTCTGCCACACTTCTTTCCTTTTATCTACTTCTTCCAGCAATTCGCTTTTTTCTATCCTCGGATCGCGATTTTCATTCCAAAAAACTTTTCTTTGTCACCATAATTTATTTACCATTATTGCTTTCCGCATTGGTAATCGACCGCTATCTTTAATTTGAATTATTGCATCCTCAAAATGAGAAGATTTTTTAATCCCCTTGTTCGGTTTTATACTCCCCTTTTCTACCTATTATTGCATTCAAGTTGCTCCCGTGTTGATCACAAACAATCTGCTTTGGATCCAAAGGGTTTAGTTTCACAGAATCAGTATGATATTTTTATGCTTTCCGTTTGGATTACCATTTTTCTTTTTTGTGCTGTCGGCGGATGTTTGCTGTATGTATTATGGAGATATCGAGCCAAAACCAAGGAAGAGGCCATGGAAATTCCTCCTCAATCTCATGGTAACAGCAAAACAGAAGTATCTTTAATTTTGGCTTCTGCAGTAATTCTTGTCATTCTTGCAATTCCCACCCTGCAAGGAGTTGTTCTCATGAATCGCGTTCCAGATGCCAATGATGAAGCAACCTTAAAAAAGTTAAACCTTGATCGAAGCCAGATCGAAGGTGCTGTCACTGTCAATGTTACCGGCAAGCGTTTCTTCTGGATTTTCGAATACCCTCAATACGGAATCGTTACTGCAAACGAATTGGTTTTTCCCGCAAGTAAAGCTATTCGGATAAATTTAAGAACGGAAGATGTCATCCACAGTTTCTGGCTTCCAAAACTCGCCGGTAAGATGGATTTGATGCCCGGCCAAGAAAATTTTCTCTGGTTCATCGCTGATCAGGAAAAAATTCGTTCCGGAAAATCTTCCGAAGAGGCAATGCCTTCAGTATTTGATGGCAAGATGAGGCAGGTAGTATTTGCTAAACAAAAGTTTACCGACGAATTTGAACCCGTAGGCGGTCTCTTTTATGGGCAATGTGCTGAGTATTGTGGAAATTCACATGCTTACATGTCATTCAGGGCACTCGCTCAAACCGACGCAGATTTTGATGCTTGGGTGAAGCGTTTTCAAAATTCCCAGAACCCGAACATGCAGCCAACGACTTATAATCCGGAAATGGAATATGATAAAGATACGATCATAACTTTTGCGGATGATTCACTCGGCGAAAATTCGGTTCGTGAATATCGTTCCACGAAAAAAATTGCCAAAGGTGAAGCTCCCAACCTTTCTGCCAAGTCCTGGGAAAAAGCTCATTCCGACAATTATGAAATCGGCAAACAACTTTTTTCGTCCCTGCAATGTGTTCAGTGTCATGCCGTTAATCGTACAGGTATTGGAGCCAAAGGTCCCAACCTTACTCTTTTCGGTTTACGAACCTCTCTTGCGGCAGGTTGGATGAGAAATGATGAAGAAAGCCTTGCGGATTGGCTCAAAAATTCAAATGAAGTTAAATTTGGAAACCTCATGTGGAATGGTGAAGGAGTGGACGACAACCACCCTTTGAGACAACTGGAAGATGACGATGTGAAAGTTAACCAACTCGTTGAATATTTGCTCGAACAAATTTAAATTAACTAAACAATCATGGCTACAGAATCTATAGATTACGTTTCTCCTGAAACAAAAACTAAAATTGAGGATCAAATTCTTCTCCGTCCGGGACAGCATGCCTCTGGTATTATTGACTGGCTAACTACCATCGATCACAAAAAAATTGGCTTGATGTATGGTCTTGCTGCTCTCTTTTTTCTGATTGTCGGGGGTGCACAAGCTCTATTGATTCGATCCCAACTTTGGGATCACAATATGGAGGTATTGACCAATCGACAATACAATCAAATGTTTACCATGCATGGTACTACCATGGTTTTTCTTGTTATTATGCCCTTAAGTGCTGCTTTTTTTAATTTTATTATGCCCCTTCAAATCGGAGCGCGGGATGTTGCTTTTCCTAGAATGAACACTCTTAGCCTGTGGTGTTTCATGGGTGGAGGTATCATTCTCAATCTCAGTTGGTTCTTTACGGGCGGATCCCCTGCTATCGGATGGTTTGGTTATGCCCCACTTACTGACACTAGGTTTGCTGAGGTGGTTGGTGACATGGGACCTGA
>CESN01079208.1_pt1 | contig 26581 bp, 26 predicted proteins | sample 531181 | NCBI WGS metagenome assembly CESN01 (sample SAMEA2621990, study PRJEB7988) | marine metagenome | isolation source: saline water (ENVO:00002010), including
GTTACACCAGTTGGTAAATCTACGGAAGCCCGAACGGCAACCTTATCAGATTGGTTGATCCAGCGAATTAAACCCGGCATTGGATCACGGAGTGGAAGTTTTGCTTGGATACCAAGCCATCCGTCAACCATTGCATGAAAGAAACCATCTTCAGTTATCTTTTCCAGTTCAGCCAATGAATCTGGGGAAGGATCGATTACTTGAAGCCGTTCTTCAGCTAACTCATTGAGTTCTTCCCACGCCCGCTGAGTCAATGGACGACAATCCTGCCAAGGCTCCAAGGGAAGGAGCACCGCCCTTGCAGTAGGAATCGTCCTGAGGAATCTTTTGGTCGCAATCAGAGCATCTCCACCATTATGTCCTTTGCCAACGAGAGCCAGCAACCTAGGACGATGGGGAATGGTTCTAAGTTCTCGCACATCCCGAAGCAGAGCATCCCCGATCCCTTCACCTGCCCGGGTCATTATCTGCCACTCTTGTTCCAAATCGGATTCAAAAAATTCCTGTTCGAAATCAAGGCTTTGTTCACAAGTAAGAACAGGGTCTGTTGGTAATGAAATCATATGCAAATCAAAATTACAATGGCACTGGCTACTGATTCCAAGTGGGTCAGGCTGATCAGAGCACGGTTTGCACCTTTGGACTTTAGGAGCTTTAATCCACGGTCCGAAAAATGAAGAATCGGTTCGCCCGCTTTTCCATGTCTGACTTCAGCATCAAGCCAGCCAAATTCTGCACCTAGTCCGGTGCCTAAAGCTTTCGCGGTTGCTTCCTTGGCAGCAAAACGGGCCGCGAAGAAACGAGCGGAGTCGGCTTTATCTTGGCAATACGCCTGCTCCTTAGAAGAAAAAACCTTGGTAATAAAATGATCCCCATGTTGTGCCAGAGAATCATGAATTCTAGATACTTCAATTTGGTCGATACCAACCCCCAAGACATTAGACCCGCGAGGAATTACCGGGGGCTCCATCAATGATTCAAACGGTGACGCATTGTGGCCACCGCCTCCTTAAAGCCATGGGTAATCGAACGCGAAACAATACTATGACCAATATTGAATTCGTAGACCTTTTGAAGTTGCTTGGCACCTTCCACATTATCGTAATTGATTCCATGACCAGCGTTTACCCGGAGACCCAAGGATACTCCTAAGTCCATTCCTTTTCGTAAAATCATCAATTCTTTTTCACGCTCGGATTCATGGTACCAAGCCCGAGCAAAGCTACCGGTGTGCAACTCTACCCAAGGAGAACCGATCTGAGCGGATGCTTCTAATTGCTTGGGATTGGGATCAATAAACATACTGGTGGGAATACCCGCATCCGTAAAAGCCTCCACCGCTTCTCGGGCACGCCCCATGTTAGATAAAATATCCAGTCCTCCTTCAGTAGTTACTTCCTTACGATTCTCGGGAACGAGGCAAACACTTTCTGGCCTAAGTGATAAAGCCAGCTCCACCATTTCTGAAGCGAGAGACACTTCAAGGTTAAGTCGAGTCTTCATCTTCTCCTGGTATCTTTGAACATCTTCGACTTGGACATGCCTGCGATCTTCCCGAACATGCATCGTAATACCGTCTGCCCCAGCTTCTTCCGACAACCATGCAACGCGGGCAGGATCAGGCTCAACAAATTTGCCAAAAGTAATCGATTCATCCCGATAGCGTGCCTGCCTGAGGGTAGCGATATGGTCGACATTTACTCCAAGTAAAATCATAAAAAAAGAGCATCATAAAAGGATTTCACCAGAAACTCAATTGACTTTGTTCATCCGCGGACTTGGACCCTTTGGTTTCCTTTAACAAGTTGCGAATAAATCGGGGGCGATGATGCTGGGTCGGGCCGAGTTCCTGCAAAGCGTTGAGGTGTACCGGTGATCCATAGCCCTTGTTTGAATCAAATCCATAATTTGGAAATTCCAGATGAAGTTTTCGCATAAATCGATCGCGAGTAACCTTAGCCATCATTGATGCCATCGCGATCGAAAGTGAAATACTATCCCCTTTAACCAGCCCTTGGTGCCGGATTGGTAATTTTTTCATCGGACGCCCATCCACTAAAACAATCCATGGTTGCTTGGCTTTCCATCCAACTTCTAACCATTCAGGGGATGATTGCTGAAGGGGTTCCCATAATCCATCGCTTTCCTCAGAAAGCTTTTTCATTGCTCGTTCCATCGCAAAACAAGTAGCCCCTACGATGTTATGCTTTTCTATCTCTTGGACCGAGGCTTCTCCAGTAGTTGCAATCAAAGCACTTTGATCTGCAAGTTTGATCACTCGAGCATAAAGCTCTTCCCTTTTAGCCTCGTTAAACTGTTTAGAATCATTCATTTCCTCGGTGATCTTCCTGTGTTTCGCCTCACGAAAAAAAGAACTGCTCAGAAGAACCGCACCTGCTACGACGGGTCCAGCCAAACAACCTCGACCGGCTTCATCCACGCCAACGATTCCTAACTGGCCTTTTGCCAATTTTCGATCATGAGTCCACCTGGGATTTGGCATTAGAAATTGATTACTTTTTTTCCCATTTCGGATTCCAAGCCTTCCTTACAGGAGGTATCTTTCCCATCGCCTCATATGCGGTCTTAAAATGCATCTTGCAAAATTCATTCATTTTAGCCTCTCCGAATCTGGAGAATAACTCGCTCGCGACCTCCTTGGCCTGTGCCCCGGATCCCTTGGGGATTGTACAACCGGCAAATTTTTCAAGTTTTTTCATTTGTTGAAGCCAAGTTGCTCGTGCAATAATCGAGGCAGCGGCTACCACCGGATCCGATTCTGCCTTGGTTCTCATCTGCAATTCGAAATTTCTATCTTCGACATATTTTTGTACGAGTGGTTGCTTGGTGAATTGATCCAGCAACCCCCATTTTGGTTCTCGCAGGTCAAGAGCATCATTGAGGGCTTTACCATGCAACCAAGCTAGTAACTTATTTAAATTCTCTCCAAATTTCAGATAAAGTTCATTATACTTCACCATACTCGTAAACGCGGTTTTGATTACTACTCCCCGGGTCATGGCGATCTGTTTAGCCATCTTCATAATCGCCCCATCCGTAATCGTTTTACTGTCTCGAATGCCCTTTTCCATCCAAAATTTCACCATATCCCCATCCGCAATTACACAAGCTGAAACCACCGGACCAAACAAATCCCCTTTTCCACTTTCATCCAAGCCTGCATGCGGCTCAAACCAATCAGGATTATTGACCTCTTCATATCCCAATAAGAATTCCCCAGTTATTTTGGGTTCCAGAATATGGGTAACAAAATCTTCCGTACCTTTTCCTTGCACCACCAGTTTACCACTTTCATAAGCCACGACTTTTACCCCGTCTCCATCAAATGCATGACGGGCATATTTCACTTCCCGCTTGGGCCACCCAAGGGCATGCAGAACTTTACCGAGCTTGTCTACCTGTTCTGATGTCAGCTTCAGGTTGTACATCGACTTTTTCTTGGTACTATCGTTATCTTTATTTTGAGCCAGGCTTGCCATCATGGAATTATCCATGAAAAAGAGATGAAGAAAACGCAACCGCCAAGCATGAAAAATCATCGATCAGAATATAATCTGAAAAAACCGGAAGATCTCTATAAGTTCCGTTCCTCGATTCTTTCTTGGTATAGGTTTCACAAGAGGGAATTGCCTTGGAGGAAAAGTCCAAGTCTTTACAAGACCGTCGTTTCTGAATTCATGCTTCAGCAAACCAGAGTCGTAACCGTTATCCCTTATTTTGAAAATTGGATAAGAAATTATCCGGACTTTCTCTCTCTAGCCAAAGCATCTGAAGATGAGGTTCTCAAATCTTGGGAAGGCTTGGGCTACTATTCTCGTGCCCGAAATCTTCATAATTTAGCCAAAATTGTAAGCTCTTGGAAAAAAGTGCCTGATTCTATGGAAGCATGGAAAGCATTGCCTGGGGTTGGGCCCTATATTGCTGCTGCGGTGACTAGCATTGCATTTCAGAAAGTGGAGGCTGTGTGCGACGGGAATGTGGTTCGGGTACTCACCCGAATATTTTCCATAACTGAAAAATTCAAGGACGGTGCAACCGCTCAAAAAAAATTACAAACCACGGCCCAGTCTCTAATTGATCAGGATCATCCCGGGGATTTTAATCAGGCTATGATGGAATTGGGTGCGATCCAATGCTTTCGGCAGTCTCCCATTTGCCTAACTTGTCCGGTTTTAAATTTTTGTACCAGTGGGCAAGCAGGAGCAGCTGAGCAATTTCCTAAGCTCGAAAAAAAGAAAAAGAAAAAGAAATCGATTCACCGATATTGGATTGAGTCCGACAAGGGTTTGCTTCTCTTTTCAAACCCTCGTTCAAAAAAAAGGTTATCCGGTATCTATGAGCTTCCTGAATCTATGCCTTCCAGTATGGAAAGTAAAAAAGAGGCGGAAAAAATTCTGCTCACCAAAAAACGAACGATTGGAAATGTCGACTATCTTGAGAAGATCATTGAAATTTCAAATTATGCGGAAAATGAAATAGAACTTGAATGCGGATACCGTTGGGCTTCGAGGAAAGAAATTAATAAGCTGACTCTATCTGGACCGCATCGAAAATGGATTCAAGAAATCCTTGATTGAAAAGCTCGAAGTAAATGCATCGTCCATCGCCAATTTTTTTAAAATTAATTCCAACAGCAATAAACTGAAATGGTTTTGATCTTGCACATTATACCATCATGATGAGTGCATGATTTCAGGCATTCGATAGCCAAACCCAGGGCCATGGATAGAGGAAATATTCAAGACCCCATTCCTTCGGCGATAAAGCTCTGGGTGAATGCGAGCCTCCCTCGAAGATGCCTCCGGATAAAATTGCATCGCGTTGCTTTCAACCCCCATGATTGTACCGGCGTGGGCTCCAAGCAGTACATGGGGTACTTGTGCAAGCATGGGATTGGTTAAATCCTGAACCATAATATCCATACCATGAGCCTTGGCCCAGCAAAGTGAAAGAATTGCCCCGGTCTGGGTCTTACAAGTTTTGAGAGCTACGCCAGTCCAACCGAGTTCACGCCCTAACCTGATGTGTAACCAATCATGGGCACTTTCATCCATAAACAATGGCTTTCGTACTGAAACGGAACGAACATCAATCCGGTTCTCTTCTAAATCATAAGGAAAAGGCTGTTCCACATAGAGGATTCGTTGGTGAGTGGGCGAGTGTTCCCTTTTCAGCTGGTCCAAGATTTGATTCACATAAGCCGGATCAGTAACGGTACAATTAAAGTCAACACTCAGGTGATCGACCTTCATTTGCTCCGCGATCCGGCCAATGCTTAAAATTCTCTGAAAATCCCAATCCGCATCATTCCCACGCAACTTAATCTTCAGGCAATTCAAGCCGTCTCTCTCAATCCATTCTCGAAGATGAACCGGGTATCCGTCTTCGGGTTCGCTGCCATTCAGATCAGATGGATCAAGGGGATCTAATCCACCCACCAAGTGCCAAACTGGAATATCATTCCTTGGATTAAGCACCAGAAAGTCAGCCGGATATCGGTTTCGGAAGGAAAAATTGGTATTTGGAGCAGGATCTAAAAAAGCGGAAAGATCCGTGGGTAGAAATTCCGGCTGGTAAGTCTGATAGGTGGGCACCGAATGAAGCACGCCATATGCATCGTGTAAAGCCAAGTCGAAACTGGAGGTGCAAACCAGGGCAGCAAGCCAAGGCAAGGGCTCAGAACCAGATCGATTCGATTGGTTATATCTTTTCAAGGCCATCGGTAAATCCTTCATGATCAAGCGGTGACCTATTTCTAGGCAATGCCCCCAACTTTCGAAATCGGTCCAGCGTTTTGATAAATAAGTCGAGAATTCAATCAAAGCTTGATGGCGTTCTGCATAGGGCAATTCCGAGGGCCAAACCCATTGCACACTTAGTGGAGTCTCCCCCCACCCCTTTGCTTTGGAACCGTTCTTGCCTTCTACTTCGATGCAGACCCGGGAACAGGTAACCGAAGAAAGTACTTCGTTACCAAATTTTAATGGAATCCTAGTTTGGACCCGAATGAAGTCCAAAGAAAGACCCCGAATTAATACATCGTAGGAACAAGGCATCGCCCTCTTATGCAGAATAAATTCTGGAATTCGTCAAACCTGAACAATTTTTGCTTCGCAACAAACCTTGGTCAACTTTATATAAGAAAAGTAATTATGGACGGTGATTTAATTGGACTGTTTGCCCTACTGCTAGGGTTGGAACTTATACTTGGCGTGGATAACATCCTGGTTATTGCAATCCTCGTATCCCGCCTCCCTAAAGAAAAACAACATTCCACCCGCAATTTTGGACTCATTCTCGCTCTGGTAGCTCGAATTCTAATGGTGATTGGAGGTTTGCAATTGTTGCAATTGACCGAACCAGCCTTTTCTTCCGCCCCCCTTTGGTTTCAGTATTCCTGGCGCGATTTGGCCCTTTTATTCGGGGGACTCTTTCTGATATGGAAAGCGGTCAAAGAAATCCACGCTACGGTCGAGCTTGAACACCATGAAAGTAAGACCAAGGCAAAAGATACTTTTTTCGGGATAATTACCCAGATTGTAATTCTCGATATCGTCTTCTCCCTAGACTCGGTGATCACCGCGGTCGGACTGACGGATAATCGATGGGTAATCATTGTGGCGGTAATGCTTTCTTTCGCGATCATTTTATTTTTTGCCAAGCCCATTGGTGATTTTATTTTAAAACATGTCGCTTTGAAGATTTTGGCTCTTTCTTTTTTGATCGTGATCGGAATTACTATTTTCCTTGAAGGTCTGGGTAAGGAGGTTGAGAAATCTCTCATTTATGCCCCCATGGGTTTTGCATTGCTCATTGAAATGCTCCAAATGCGACGCGGGCACAATTTGGCCAAAATTAAGAAAGGCGAGGAATAATTCCTGAATAAGCCCATGAGAATAATCATCCCCTCTTTAATTTTTGCCTTCTGTGCATCCTTGGTTCAAGGATTTGATCATCAGAATATTACTTTGCGGGGAAATCTGCTCAATTCCATGACCGTCTTCGAAAAAAGTCAAAAAGGTCGGGTTGCATTTATGGGAGGGTCCATAACCGAAATGGATGGTTACCGCCCAATGGTGATGGAATTTTTAAAGAGCCGATTTTTAGAAACCGAATTTGAATTTATAAACGCTGGAATTTCTTCGACCTGTTCAACCACTGGAGCTTTTCGTTTGGAGCGTGATGTTCTCTCAATGGGACCGATAGATCTTTTCTTTTTGGAATTTGCAGTCAACGACGATCAAGATGCCGGTCATCGTTGGAAAGCCTGCATTCGCGGGATGGAGGGAATCATCCGAAATCTACGAACTCAACACCCAAGGTCGGACATCATTGTTACTTTTTTTGTGAACCCAAATATGCTTGAGATTCTTATGAATGGAGAAATTCCCCGCTCCATGGGTGCTCACGAAGCGGTCCTGCGAAAATACAAAGTCTCCCGTATTCACCTTGGCCGCGAACTTGCCTCGCAAATAAGCGAAGGCACTTTTGGCTGGGAAAAGTTTGGCGGAACACATCCGAAGCCGGCAGGTAACCGACTTTGTGCGGAAATGCATATTAAACTACTTGCCCGTGCTTGGTCAGGAACGGCTCCCATTTTACCCCAAAAGCATTATCTTCCCTCGGAACCACTCGATGAGTTTAGTTATTTCAGGGGGCGATTCTTTTCGCCCTCCCAAATCAAATTAAGCAAAGGCTGGTCTTATTCTGAACCTCTCTGGAGCGAAATTAAAGGGGGTAAACGCAACCGCTATATGAATCGCCCTCTGCTTCATGCATCTTTTCCCGCCGCTCCGCTGAGTTTTGAATTCTCAGGGACGGCAATAGGTGCTTTTGTTTTAGCAGGTCCAGATGCAGGATCGATAAGGTATGTAATCGATGGCAAAAAAAGGGGGGAAGTTGATCTTTATCATCCCAATTACAGCAAAGGACTCCACTATCCAAGGAGTGTAATATTTGCTCATGACCTAGCTCCAGGACCGCATCAAATTATCATTCAACCACAAACATCGAAAGGAGAGCGAAATACGGTCCGCCTGCTCGAGTTCTGCCTCAATTAATTCTATGAATCAACATCCATTTTTGAATCCTGGACCTTATCCCGACTGGTCTAAATTAACTTCGGACCGGATCCGAACCGATCTCACCCTTGCCCTAGAGCAGGCAGAGTTAGAATTGGAGAAATTACGTAAGCTCGATTCTGATTCCATCCATTTTGAAAATACCATCAAAGCGATAGAGCGGTCCACTCTTCAACTGAACGAAGCATGGGGTTTAGTGGTACACTTGGACAGTGTCTGTAATTCTCCTGAACTTCGGGAAGCCCATAACGACATGCTTCCAGCTATCAGTGCATTTCAAGCCAAGATCTCTTTGGATCCGGAGTTATGGAATGCAGTCAAGACCTATGCCCAAAAATCAGAAAGTGAAGAGCTGGAAGCTGTTGACCGTCGATTGCTGGATGAAATTGTCCAAGACTTTGAAGAATCAGGTGCCGATCTAACTGAAGAAAAAAGAAATCGCTTGCAGGTGATTTCGAGTGAACTCGCAAAAGCCACCCAGACATTCTCTGAACATGTTCTGGATGCGACCAATGAATGGAGTATCACTGCATCTGAAGAAGAGGAGCTAGCCGGCCTTCCCGAGAATGCGAAAACCGCTGCCCGCCAAGCAGCCATTGAAAAATTAGGAGAAGAAAAAGGGGCAAACAGCTGGATTTTTACCTTGCATGCACCATCCATGCTCCCGGTTTTACAATACGGTGACAATGAAGAATTAAGAAGGAAAATTTGGACAGCTAGCGATAGGCTTTGTGTCGATGAACCCTTCCAGAATGAACCCTTGATTCGTAAAATTCTAAAGTTGAGGCAGGAGCGGGCAGAAATTTTAGGTAAGGATGACTTTGCTGATGTTGCTCTTGCCCGAAGGATGGCACAAAATGGTAATAAAGCCAATAAATTCGTTGATGAAATTCTGGATAAAGCCCTTCCATTCTCCGAAAAAGAAAACCTGGAACTGGAAACTTACAAAGCAGAAAAGACCGGAGGCCCAGTTGAATGGATGCAACCTTGGGAAGTCGCTTACTGGTCTGAAAAATTGAAAAAGGAAAGATACGATTTTGATGATGAAGACTTGCGACCTTACTTTCCAATCCAGTCGGTTCTTTCCGGAATGTTCGAGCTGGTAACAAGAATTTTTGGACTAAAAATCGTAGAGCGTTCAACGAAATCCGGGGATGGTGACCACCGGATTGAGGGAGATGATCAAGAAGTTATTTCAGTTTGGCATCCAGAGGTCAGGTTTTATGATCTCTTTGACGACAAAAAAAATAAGCTACTCGGATCCTTTTACGCCGACTGGCACCCCCGAGCAAGCAAGCGCGGAGGAGCATGGATGAATTATTTACGAACTGCAGAGAATGAAGGGGAAACTCATCTTGGACTTATTTGCGGAAACCTTACCGCTCCCAATCCCAATGCCCCAGCCCTGCTGACCCATTATGAAGTGCAGACCGTTTTCCATGAATTTGGACACTTGCTTCACCACCTTTGCGGAGAAGTGAAGCACCCTAGCCTCAATGGGGTCAATGTTGCTTGGGACTTTGTGGAACTTCCTTCTCAAATTATGGAAAATTGGTGCTGGGAGAGAAAGAGTCTGGATCTTTTTGCCCGACATTATGAAACCGGAAATGTCATTCCAGAAGAACTTTTTGAAAAAATGCTCCGGGCCCGTAATTTCTTTGAGGGGAACGCCACCATTCGCCAAATGGCATTCTCAAAACTTGACCTCTTCCTTCATCGTGAATGGGCCAAGGATATGAATGGCTCTCTCGAGGAAGCATTACAACAAGAGCTTAGTGCTTACTTGCCCAAAAGAAAGTCAACTCCTCGCACTATCGCTTTACGTTTCAGTCACCTTTTCAGCAGTCCTATTGGGTACGCCGCGGCTTATTATTCTTATAAATGGGCCGAAGTATTAGATGCAGATGCCTTCACCCGCTTTCAATCAGAAGGAGTTATGAACCCGGATACAGGAGCCGATTTCCGCAGGGAAATTCTGAGTAAAGGGAATTCGGATGCTCCTGACCAACTCTTCCGGAATTTCATGGGTCGAGAACCTCAGCCTGATGCCTTACTCCTTCGCAGCGGATTATCTTAATTCGCACCATTATAAACGAACCTATATTTCCAAGTAATTTTTCATGTCAACCAAACCTCAAGTTCTCGCCTGGATCACCTGTGACTCCGTTTATGTTGACCCTGCCACGGGGAAACATACCCTACTGGGCATCTTTTCAAACCTTAGGGCTCAAGAATTCCCGGTGGTACATCCGCGGATGATCTGGTTTCTCTCCTTTTCAGACCTTACCAAGGGAAAGCATCAACTTTCCATTTCTATTGGTATTCCGATGTCAGAAGAGAATCCGAGGCAAATCATTCAGAAAGAATTTGAATCTCCCGGGCCCCACCATCGAATCAATTTAATCAATGATATCCAAAGATTAAAATTTGAAGAACCAGGAAATTATTCCATTCTGATCGAAATCGATGATCAAGTTGTGCTGGCTAGTACCTTTCCTCTTACCTTATATACCCAGTAAAACCAGCTTGAAAATTCTCTTGCTTTTCAACCTCCAGTTTTCCCTTTTGTGCTTCGGTTTAATTCCTATTTGTGCCTTGCCAGCGAAGCAGGATTTTCCTGAGCCTTTTGTTGAAACATTGGAAGGTTGGACCATTGAGTTCGGACAGGAGTTTAAGGACTCGAAGCACAAGAAACTCTTTCAGCAGACCAAGAAAGCCCTAGCTAATCACTTGCAACGAATTATTTTTTTACTGCCTCAAGAAAAGCACAAGGAATTACAGAAACTTTTAATCCGGGTCGACTATCAGCACGAACTTTCCAATATGCAGTATCATCCGAGCCAGGGATGGCTGAAAAAGAACGGCTACGACCCAAGTCTTGAAAAACGAGTCCATGTACCCCGTGCCCGCCAACTATTGGAACGAGCCACTTGGTTGAAACACCCCTATGTGATCCTGCACGAACTTGCTCATTCTTATCATGATCAAGTACTCAATTTTGAAAATGAAGAAATCATGCTCGCTTACAAAAGAGCAGAAAAAGAACAACTCTACGAACGAGTTCTTTTATTTCGAGGAGGGATAACTCGGCATTATGCCCGCACGAATCATAAGGAATTTTTTGCTGAAATGACAGAGTCTTATGTGGGGGTGAATGATTTCTTTCCATTTGTTCGCGCTGAACTTAAGCAACATGACCCGAAAACTTTTTCCCTGATGGAAAAAATTTGGGGGAAGTTCTGACTTTCTCCCATGGTATTATTTCATAAAAAGATATCGTAACAATGCATCTTGAGTCGTTGCCTAGCATCCGATAACATCTAAATTTATGGTAGATCGCATTGAATCCAATAGTACCGAATCCTCACCTCTTTTGGTCGTGGGTTCGGTTGCATTTGATAACGTCATCACCCCATATGGTGAAAAAGAGCACATTTTAGGAGGGGCTGCCTCTTACTGCTCTCTGGCGGCAAGCTACTATGCCCGAGTTCGAATGGTTGGCGTTATTGGTAATGATTTTGGCGAAGAACACCTCGATCGTCTTCGTGCTCGGGGCATTGATTTGGAGGGTGTCAGAAAAGATGATTCTGGTCCCACTTTTTTTTGGAAAGGAAAATATCACGAGAACTTCAATCGAAGAGACACCTTAGACATTCAACTTAATGTTTTTGAAAATTTCCGGCCTGATCTCCCAAATTCATACAAGGACTCTGCATTCGTTCTTTTAGGCAATATTCATCCAGCCCTGCAAATGCATGTACTGGATCAACTTCGAGGAGATCCCTTTGTACTGGCTGACACCATTGATCTTTGGATTGAAATTGAAAGAAATGCCTTACTGGATCTAATCCAAAAAGTTAGCCTTTTTGTAATCAATGATACCGAAGCCGAAGAGTTGACCAACGAGAACAATATCATTCTGGCCGGTCAAAAACTTCGGCAAATGGGCCCCCAATCAGTCATCATCAAAAAAGGCGAACATGGAGCCATTCTCTTTCATGAAGATGGAATGTTTGCCCTTCCCGCTTTCCCAGTCACCGATTTACGGGATCCAACCGGTGCAGGAGATTCTTTTGCCGGGGCTCTCATGGGTCGATTGGCTTCTCGAAACCGGTTCGATTTCAGTGCCATCAAAGAAGCAATGATTTATGCAACTTGTACGGCAAGTTTAACCGTGGAAGCCTTTGGATGTGATCGCCTCGAATCAGCCGGGGTGGAAGCAATCAAGGAAAGAGCCCAAAGCTTACAGAGCCTAATCTCGATCGATTGAAATTTTCTGCATATGGATCAACTTCTGAAATGGACTAGGCTTTCTTCCATCCTTGATGAAGAGCAACAATGGAAAAGGTAAGGGCTTCATGCTCAACCCTCTCGAAACCAGATTGCTTAATTTCTTGGGCTAAGCCTACCCGGTCCGGGAACTCAGATATGCTAGAACCCAAGTAAAGGTAAGCATCCCTATCACCGGTTACCAGTCTTGCGAGCCAGGGTAAAATTCCTTTTAGGTAAATGTAGTAAAAGGGCCGGAACCAAAAATAAGGCTGACTAAATTCAAGAACCATCAGACGGCCTCCTGGTTTTAAAACCCTTAACATTTCCGATAAACCAAGTTTTCGATCTGCTAAGTTTCGCAATCCAAATGCAATGGTGATCAAATCGAAAGATTCGTCCTGAAATTCCAAGTCTAGGCAATCTCCCAACAGAAATTGGTTTAATTCCTTCTCTAAATTTTGTTGATCCCGTTTGCAACGCGCTCGTTCAAGCATCGGTTCGCAAAAGTCAACCCCGGTAATTTTAACCTTAGCAGAAAGTCCACAGCGTAAGGCCAAAGCAACATCTCCACTTCCGGTTGCCAAGTCAAGAATCTGATTATGAGCTCCTTGCCTCGCTTGCTTGACTAGTTTTCTCCTCCAAAGAAAATCTATCCCACCAGATAACAAATGATTAGCCAAGTCGTAGCGTGGGGCCACGCTAGTAAAGGTGTCGCGAACCGCAACAGGATCAGGTCCGCTCACTCGGAAACTTCTTTTTTATCAAAACTTTCAACTACCCAGCGGGAGAGTTCCTTGTCTGGGTCATCAATTACTTTTTTATCAATTACAAAATCCTTCTTTCCTGTCCTTTGTGAAATAATTCCAAGTCCATGCTCAAAATCTGAAAACTTCTTTTCACAAATTGCCCGAACGGATCGATTACTTGCCATAGCTTCCTTGACCACTGCCACTTTTGCCGGCTTTCGAAACTTCAGCTCATATCCATAATCACGCTTAAAAGAAGAAGTAAACCGGTCCACATCTTCCAACATTGAATCATCAAGTTGCTCCCGGTTTTCTTCCATTAATTGAGTTAAACTAGACTGAGGGTTTTCGATTAGTTCTCCATCCACGGAAAAAGTACGAATTGGAGTTGAAGGAAGTTCGAATTTAAAATCCCGAAAGGTTCTCTCCAGAATCGTAACCAAACCACGGGCACCGGTCTTTTCATGGGCGGCGAGTTCAGCGATCTTTTCAATCGCATCCGCAGAAATATTGAATTTGATGTCATAGCCCCCAAAATCATCACGGTATTGCTCAAGTACATTCCCTTCGGATGAAAGAAGAATTTCGGCCAAGTCCTCCTTGGTTAATTCATCACAAGATACCCGTACCGGTAATCGACCTACAAACTCAGGCTCGAAACCATAATTAATGAAGTCACGGGTCTCCGCCTTCGATAAAAAACTGGATGATGGACGCTCGGTTGCATCTCCTTCTTCAGCCGATCCAAACCCAATTCGGTTCAGATCAAGACGCTTCATTACATCTTCTGCAAGTTGGTCGAAAGCACCACTTACAATGAACAAAATATTCTTGGTGGAAATACTGCTTTTCTGAGCTTTCCCTCCTTTTTGCATCTCCATAAATGCTTTCATCTGCCCCATCATATCTTGAGGCGATTGTAAATTCACTTCGGTCTCTTCCATGAGCTTAAGTAAATTTATTTGTACACCTCGACCAGAAACATCCCGTCCAGAGCGAGAGGCTTCGGAAGCAATTTTATCAATTTCATCGATATAAATAATGCCATACTGGGCGAGTTCCACATCTCCATCGGCAGACTTAACTAGATCCCGAACTAAATCATCAACATCATAACCAACATATCCAGTCTCCGAAAATTTAGTGGCATCTGCTTTTACAAACGGGACCCCAATTAGTTTGGCCACATTACGCATCAAAAAGGTCTTCCCCACCCCTGTTGGACCGAGCAAAAGAACATTGGGTTTTACATATTCTGCCTGATCAGCGACTGCATCCGCAAGACAGCGACGAACATGATTGTAGTGATCGCAAACTGCAACCGAAAGGACTCGTTTGGCTTGTTCTTGCTTAATTACAAAGCGGTCTAAGTAGTCCCTAATCTCTTTAGGCCTTCGATCGAAGCTACGAATGGACTCCAGCTTTTCATCCCTGGACAAGTCATCTTCCGGAGGTTTCACTCGGTCTCCACCACCTTTTTCACCCTCTTTTTCTTCTTTCGCTTGGTCCTTCATGGACTGCATAAAAGGGGCAAAAGCAACCTGTACATTTTTATTGTTTAAAAGGTCACGAAGCTGTTTTTGAATATCTTCAAGTGGGTTTTCGTCTTCTTTCTTTGGCATTTTGAATTAAATTAAAATTGACAGGTCATTGATGTATGGGAATTTATGAAATACTACTACCCTAACCATAACACAACACTCTTTCAAACAGTTTCCCCATCATGTCCAATAATCTGACCAAAAGAGAAATCGTACAAAAAATTTACGAGACCCACAATTTCAATCATAAAGATGTTACTCGAATTGTACAAAAGACCCTTGATTGTATCATGGAGGGCTTAACCAATGGTAAGAACATCGAACTTCGAAACTTCGGAGTTTTTGAGCTTCAAGTTCGCAAGCAACGAGTGGGTAGAAACCCTAACCAACCAGAAACCGATGTTATGATTCCCAGACGGGCGGTTGTTAAATTCAAGGCTGGCAAGGAAATGAAAGCAGGCTTGGACAAACTGGATCTTGACCAGTTCTAATTCGTAAAGCGTAAGATGTTCGAAACCCTTCCCGGCTTTCGGGATTTCCCTCCAGAGGCATGTTCTCGTAGAAATCATCTGTTTCGAGTTTTCCGTACGGTAGCTCGGGCATTTGATTTCAAGGAATACGACGCCCCCATCCTTGAACCCTTGGATTTATATGTGGAAAAATCAGGAGCGGAAATCGTGGGTCAGCTTTTTCATTTTATGGACAAGGGAGATCGTCCGGTTGCCTTGCGTCCAGAATTGACTCCAAGTTTAGCTCGCATGGTCGCAGCTCAGGGAAATTCCCTACCCAAGCCAATTAAGTGGTTCAATCTGGGGGAACACTTCCGCTACGAAAGGCCACAAAAAGGAAGAGGCCGTTCCTTTTACCAGTTCAACGCCGATCTGCTCGGAGAAATAAATGTATCCGCGGATGCAGAATTGATTGGTCTGCTCGTTGCCATCTTCGAAACCCTAGGAATGAGTTCAAATGATTTTAGAATTCGTTTAAGTGACCGAGCCACATGGGTTTCCTTGCTCAATGGTCTTGGCGTAAGCGAGCAAGCCCTCCCTGCAGTGCTTAATGCAATCGATAAAAGCGGGCGCCGGAAACCAGAACAAACCATGGAGTCGTTAAATGAAGCGATTCCGGATCAAGGAGAGTCTCTCTGGCAAGAGATCCAAAACATTAAAAAGATCGACTCCCTCGATGCCTTAGCGAAAAGACTCGGTACACTGGGGTCAGAGGCAGACGCCCTCATTCACCAATGGGAGGAAATGCTTTCATTTCTCTCTGCACATGGTGCAAAAGAATACATCTCCATTGATCTTTCCATCGTCCGTGGTCTCGCTTATTACACCGGATTTGTTTACGAGGCGTTTGAGGCATCTGGGGAAGGTAGAGCTTTAGCAGGAGGCGGTCGGTATGACCACTTGGTCCAAAAACTTTCCGGCAATGTGGATATACCAGCTTGTGGTTTTGCGATCGGAGATATGACATTGAGTGATTGTCTCGAATCCAAAGGTCTACTCCCTAATTATGTCCTTGCACCGGACCTCTACTTGGTTTGCGGAGAAGAACAGAAAAAATCAGGAATCTCTCTGGTTTCTGTAGCTCGAAAGGGAGGATTTTCAACATCCTACTCATTTAAAATGGTGGGATTTGGAAAACAATTTAAAGAGGCCGGTAAATCCGGAGCCCGATACGCCTTGATTTTAGGTACTGAAGAAGCGGATTCGAAAAGGGTTAAAGTGAAAGACTTAAGAACCGGAGCAGAAGAAGTCATTTCTCAGAATTCACTGGTGGAAAAACTAGAAGAGTTTGATGCGACTGGTGGAATAACTACCTAGAGAATTTATTTACAAATCTAAGGAATATAATGGCAGAAGAAGCTCCCGATTATCATAAGGAACAACTCAAGAAGAGTAGTTTGGTTCCAACCAAAATGAATCGCCGGGCTTGGATTTCAAATTCCTTAAAATTTGCCTTTCCTCCAGTTCTCGCTGGTGGATATGCTCGCTATGAATCAAGCTGGTTTGATCTTACTAAAACTAAAATTCGATTGGCAAACCTAGCAGGTAACCAAACGATTAAAATCCTTCATCTCTCTGACCTTCATTTATCTAAAGTCACATCGGTGGAGCAAATCGAAAGAGCACTGGAGGAAGGGTTTCAATCCAAGCCTCATGCTTGCATGATCACGGGTGATTTCGTGACCAACATGCCCAATAATGATCAACTTGAAAACCTGTCAAAGTGCCTTGGCAAGTATGCAAAGCAAGTTCCTACCTTCGCCTGTTTGGGTAATCACGATGGAGGGAATTGGGCGGTCGAACGAGATGGGTTCCCGGATCCAACCAAGATCAAGAAGGTGTTAAAAGCTGCCAAAGTACGGCTTCTGCATAACGAACGGGTAAATGTATATTTGAATGGGGTTCCACTTTCAGTGATCGGATTGGGGGATATGTGGAATAAGGATTGCCTACCCCAAAAATGCATGTCTCGGATTGACCCAAAGCTCGGTCCAAGTTCAAGGTTCAATATTTTACTCTCCCATAACCCCGACACTAAAACTATTGTTCATAACTTTGACTGGTCTCTCATGCTCAGTGGGCATACCCATGGGGGCCAATTTCGTTTTCCTTTCTCCAACTTTGCCCCTCTTGCTCCTGTATCTGATCTCGCTCATACCGAAGGCTTGGCGGAATTTCACGGCCGGCCCATTTATATTACTCGCGGGGTCGGTAGTCTGTATGGAGTTCGAGTTAATTGCAGACCCGAGGTAAGCTTGCTCGAACTATCAAGGACCTAAGTACGATTTTTTTGTATTTAAATGACTACTATTCTGGATGAGGACGAACCAACTTGGTTCCCTGACCCCATGAATTTTGATGACGATGGTCTGGTTGCTGTTAGTGAAAAGCTGGGAACTGAGCGTTTAATCAAAGCTTATCAAAGGGGTATTTTTCCGTGGATGAAAATGGATTTTGCACCTTACTTCTGGTGCTGGTTTTCCCCGAATCCAAGAATGATCCTCGTTCCTGAGAAACTTAAAATCTCCAAAAGCTTAAACCGGGTCATTCAAAAAAAGAAGTTTGAAATTAAAGTTGATCATGACTTTACGGAAACAATGCGGGCTTGTGCATCTGCGGAAAGACCAAAACAGGAATCGACTTGGATCGAGGAGGATATGATTCGAGATTACTCCAAACTCCACAGCCTAGGAATTGCTCATTCCATCGAAGCCTTTCTAGATGGAGAAAGAGTAGGCGGTCTTTATGGCTTGGCCATGGAGAAAGTGTTTTTTGGGGAATCCATGTTTTCTACTGTTTCCGACGCTTCAAAAGTATGCCTCGCTTACTTGGTGGGACTCAGTCACCAAGCAGGTGTGGAATTAATTGACTGCCAGGTCCATACTTCACATTTGGAAAGTATGGGTGGAGAGGAAATCCCCAGAAAACAATACCTTAATTTCTTGAGATCATTGGCTTCCTCATCGAAATCCGTTATCGATTGGACCGTTTTTCAATAAGCTTCTAGGTTGCCCAAATCCAATTGTAATGAGATGCTATATAGTTCTATGAAAGAAGGTAATCCGGAACATGTAAACTTAACCAAATTGGGAGAAGGTGGAACTTCGCCAAAACGAGAGCTAGAAACTTTCCCCAACCGCAACCCCGAGCGTGATTATGTCGTGGAATTACGAACCAGTGAATTCACCTGCATATGTCCAAAGACTGGACAGCCAGATTTTGCGGATATTCTAATCCGCTATGTCCCCGATCAAAAGATCGTGGAGTCCAAATCCCTGAAGCTGTATCTCTGGACATTCCGCGATCAGGGCACTTTCCACGAACACTTTGCCAACTTACTCCTGGACGACTTGGTCGCTGCTCTCGACCCTCGATGGTGCCGCGTGGAAGTTGACTTCAATGCCCGTGGCGGGATTGGAATCATGGTATCCGCGGAACATGGAACCAATCCCGAAATCGGTTACTCATGAATCCTCAGAGGGAGATTGCTATCGGCGCACTTTCGGTTTCCAACCGCCTACCCTTTACCCTCTTTGGAGGCATCAATGTTTTGGAATCCCGCGAACTCGCTCTGGAAGTCGCCGCTGCCTATAAGCAAATCACTGATAAACTCGGTATTCCCTATGTCTTCAAAGCCTCCTTTGACAAAGCCAATCGTTCCTCCATTTCTTCCTTTCGAGGTCCGGGCTTGGAAAAAGGCTGTGAAATTCTTAATGAGATCAAACAAACTTATGGGGTGCCAGTAATTTCTGATGTGCACGAACCGCACCAGGCCAAGACCGCCTGCGAAGTAATCGATGTTCTTCAATTGCCCGCCTTTCTTTGCCGTCAGACCGATTTGGTAGTCGCCCTCGCGGAGACTGGCCGTCCAGTCAATGTCAAGAAAGCTCAATTTCTTGCTGCCCATGAGATGGGACATATCATCCACAAATTTAAAGAAGCGGGAAATGAAAAAATCCTGCTCTGCGAAAGGGGTACTTCTTTTGGATACAATAATTTAGTAGTCGATCCACTCAATTTCGGAATCATGAAACGCACTGGATATCCGGTCGTGTTTGATGTCACTCATTCCTTGCAGGTTCCAGGTGGCCGGATTGATTCCGCGGGAGGGCGCCGTCAATCCGTATTCGAATTGATGCTTGCCGGGATGAGTCAGGGCATTGGCGGGCTCTTTCTTGAATCTCACCCAGATCCTACCCAAGCCAAGTGTGATGGCCCCTGTGCCCTCCCTATTGACAAACTCGAGTCCTTTCTTACCCAAGCCAAAGCAATCGACGACTTGGTCAAGGGAATGGATCAAGTAAAGATTGAGTGAATCCAATGACCGACACCCCCGAGCCGTGGGAAACTCTCGGTGAGTGGTTTCCCAACTTGGATTCCAAAAACTGGAAAATACTACAGCAGTATATCGACCTGCTTCGCGAATGGAATGCAAAGATCAACTTGGTATCGCGCAAGGATACGGATCGACTCGAAATCAAGCATCTGGCCCACTGCCTGACCTTCACCAAATTCCTTCGACTCATGCCCAAGGCCCGCTTGCTTGATGTCGGAACAGGTGGAGGCTTGCCTGGTATTCCCCTTGCGATCTGCTACCCTCAAGCACGCTTCACTCTTCTTGATTCGATTGGTAAGAAAGTAATGGTGGTGGAGGATATGGTTCAACGCCTTGGCTTATCCAATGTTGAAGTCAAACGCGGAAGGGTGGAAGAACTACCCAAGAAAAAATCCTATGATTTCGTAATCGGTCGGGCAGTTACCGCCCTGCCTACCTTCTTTGGATGGGTACAAAACAAAATCGCAAAGGGTGCCAAGCACTACCCTGCCAATGGTATTCTTTACCTTAAAGGTGGTGATTACACTGAAGAATTAAAGACCACCGGTCTACACCCAGCAAAAATCTGGAACCTCGATGAAATTCTCCCTAAAGCCGAACTCGGAGAGAAGTATTTGATTCATTTTAAAATTTAGGGATTCCAGACTTTGAAAAGTGCCTCCGCAATATGCGAGGGGGTTTCCGCGACCGAAATACCAGCATCCAGCATCGCTTCCACCTTGGCAGCTGCTGTGCCCTTGCCTCCGGAAACGATTGCTCCAGCATGTCCCATGCGGCGTCCGGGAGGAGCAGTCATACCGGCAATGAACGCAGCCACCGGTTTATCCACATTGTTCTTAATAAAGGCCGCCGCTTCTTCTTCCGCGGTACCTCCGATCTCGCCTATCATGATAATAGCCTCAGTGTCGGGGTCCTCATTGAATAACTTGATCGTGTCCAAGTGATTGGTTCCATTGATCGGATCGCCCCCGATTCCAATGCAAGTGGATTGTCCATGCCCGGCGCTGGTAATTTGCCAAACCGCTTCGTAGGTCAAGGTACCGGAGCGGGATACAATACCCACCTTGCCGGGTTTGTGAATGTAGCCGGGCATGATCCCAATTTTGCACTCATCAGGGGTTATGATCCCTGGACAATTGGGTCCAATCAGACGGGTATTTGATGTGGCTAGGCGTGCCTTGACCTCAGCCATGTCGCGGACGGGAATGCCCTCGGTGATAGCAATGACCAAAGGAATTTCGGCATCAATCGCTTCAAGAATCGAATCTGCGGCAAAGGGAGGCGGTACATAAATCGCGGTCACATCGGCACCTTCCCGGTCCACTGCTTCCTGTACAGTGTCGAAAACAGGAACCGAATCCTGAAATTTTTGCCCTCCCTTTCCGGGAGTAACACCGGCGACCACATTGGTTCCGTATTCCATACATTGGGTGGTGTGAAAACTGCCAGCACTTCCGGTGATTCCCTGAATCACCAGTCGAGTGTCTTTATTTACTAAAACGCTCATCTAAAATTCTTTCCTTACTTATGGTTTAGGATTGGGCCGCAAGTTGCACGACTTTTTCAGCAGCCTCGGCGAGGGAGTCGGCAGGTTCAAGAGCCAGACCACTATCGGCAAGGATTTTCTTTCCCGCTTCCACATTGGTACCTTCGAGCCGAACCACCAAGGGAACTTTCATATCCAAATTACGGGCCGCATTCACGATACCTGTTGCAATAATATCACATTTCATGATTCCACCGAAAATATTAACGAGAATGGCTTTCACCGCGTCGTCGGAAACGAGAATACGAAAAGCATTTTCAACCTGCTCTTCATTGGCTCCTCCCCCAACATCCAGAAAGTTGGCGGGAGATCCGCCGTAGTGCTTAATGATGTCCATCGTTGCCATTGCCAGTCCGGCTCCGTTGACCATGCAGGCAACATTACCCTCGAGGGCGATGTAATTGAGATCGAATTTGGAGGCTTCCACTTCCTTTGGATCTTCTTCACTAAGGTCACGCAATTCAACCACATCGGGGTGTCGAAACAAGGCATTAGAATCAAAATTGACTTTCGCATCGAGGGCGAGCACCTCTCCTGTTGGGGTGGTCACCAACGGGTTTACTTCGACCTGGGAACAATCCTTATTCCAGAAAAAAGTATATAATTTGGAGACTAATTTCAAGCACTGCTTGAAGGAGTCTCCACTCAGTCCCAGACCGAATGCAATTTGCCGGGCTTGGAAGGGACGTAACCCAAGGGTTGGGTCGACCAATACCTTGAGGATTTTCTCTGGTGAATGTTCCGCAACTTCCTCAATGTCCATACCTCCCTCGGTCGAGGCAATGATCACCGGCATGGATGTTGCCCGGTCCATCAGCACCGCGAGGTAATATTCTTTTTCAATATCAGTGGCTTCATTGAAGTAAACTGTGCTGACTTCTTTTCCTTCTTCCCCGGTTTGCTTGGTAACCAAAACATTGCCGAGCATGGCCTTGGCTTTTTCCTTGGCATCTTCAAAGGAATGAACGAGGTGCACGCCTCCTTGGTAGCCGTCTTTAAAGGTTCCCTTACCCCGTCCACCCGCATGAATCTGAGCTTTTACTACAATTGGCTTTCCTTCCGGGAGGCTTGAGAGGGCATGATCGAATTCTGGCACGCTTTGAGCGACAGTTCCATTGGGCACTGCGACACCCGCTTCGACAAAGAGTTTCTTGGCTTGGTATTCGTGAATATTCATTTGAAAAATTGAAAGAGATATAAAGATTGCCACGGAATTGGTAGCAATCAAGCCAATTCAAAAATTGGGAAAATTAAAAGGGTCCAAGCCGGGGAGGATGAGGATCCATCGTAAAAACTGAAGCGTCAAAGCACCGAGCTAGCATTTCATTTTTTCTTCTTTCCATGGCCGGTACATTCCAGAGATTGAAAAATTCCTCCGGATCCGATTCGAGGTCATAGAATTCTCCCTGCTTGGTTCCATGATAAACCACGATCTTTTCCTTTTCCGTTCGCAACATCGTCCCGTAGGCATCCCGATGAGTCCAGGAATTGTAGTACTCGGCATAAACCTGCACTCTGCAACCCTCACTTTCCTTTCCTCCCCGAAGCATTGGAAGAATACTGCACCCTTGCACCCTTTGAGGAATCGCCAGTTCCGCGGCATCCAGAAAAGTGGGAGCCAGGTCGATCAATTCGACCAGGCCTTCAATCCTGCGGTTTGGAACAATTCCACCCGCTGGCCAGCGCATCACCAAAGGCACCCGTAGCTGACAATCATAGAAGTGCGGCCCCTTGAAATAAATCCCATGATCCCCGAGCATTTCTCCATGGTCCGACATAAAGACCACCAGGGTATCTTCCGCCTGACCAGTCTCCTCCAGTGCTTTGAGAATTCGTCCGACCTGATCATCGATCAGGGAAACCATGGCCAAGTAAGCTGCACATACTTGTTTCCGGTCAAGATCGGTCATTTCCGCGGTGTGAAATTCTCCCGGATTGTCATGCGCCCAGATTCGATCTTTTTTCTGAAAGCTGGTCTTGGATCCTTCCTCATCTGGATGAATGGATGGCAGAGGCATTTCCTCAACCCGAAAACGAGAGAGGTAATCGGTGGGCGGGTCAAAGGGATGGTGAGGATCAAAGCAATTGAAACTGAAGAACCAGGGAACACCCTGTTTTTTGCGAATGAATTCGATGGTCTTTTCGGCACACCAAGTGGTTTGATGAAATTCCGCGGGTGGACCTTCTTTTATGAATGGACTGATTTCTTCGCCCTGTAGCTCCGCCCAGTCTTGGCCATGATCCCTCAACCATTGGGTGTATGCATTTTCCTCCCAATCCGGTTGGGGGTGATGAGACCAAGAAAAATCATCGTAGCCGTCGGTGGTCCGTTTTTCTAATTTTCCATCTGAACAGGAAGCAAGATGTAATTTACCTGCCAATCCGCAGCTGTACTTGGCTCGTTTGAACATTGTCGAAACCAATAACTCGTCCGGAGGAATAGACTGACCGTTTTGACGGCAACGGGTGGTGCGTGGGTAGCGCCCGGTTAAAAAAGAAGCTCGACTGGGTGCACACACCGGGCTTTGACAAAAAGCATTGGCAAAACTAGTTCCTTCAGCAACCAGTCGATCCAAATGAGGAGTCTGGGCATGGGGATTGCCAAAAGATCGAAGGGTTTCAAATCTTTGCTGATCCGTACAAATCCATAAAATATTTGGAGTGGAAGGCATACAAAAAGAAGAAACGGCTTGCCAGTTGCTTGGCAAGACCCTTTGCAAGTAGCTTGCTAATTTGCATTCACCCGTTACTGATTCATTTCCGAATTTCCACTTTTACAATGAGTCAATCTGAAGCCAGCCGTAGAGCAAATGCAAACATCAAACGTTTGATCTGCATCCGCATGTTCTTCAATGCCCGCTTTTACTATCCAATCTTTGCCCTCTTTTTTTTGGAGCATGGATTATCTTGGGTTCAATTTGGCATCCTCAACGCGATCTGGGCGGTAACCATCATTCTGCTTGAAGTTCCGTCGGGAGCTCTGGCGGACACTATTGGACGGAAGAAATTGATTGTATTCGCTGCCCTCTGCATGGTCGCGGAAATGCTTGCCCTCTTGCTCGCTCCGATGGATGGGAGCGAAACCGTTTTTTTACTCTTCGCACTCAACCGGATTATCAGCGGAGTTGCGGAAGCAGCGGTGAGCGGAGCCGACGAGGCACTTGCTTATGACTCACTTAAAGCTGCGGATCGAGAAGCCGAATGGAACCAGGTTCTGGCCAAGGTCCAGCGCTACACTTCCCTAGCCTTCTTTTTTGCAATGATGACCGGTTCTGCCTTTTATGCTCATACTTTCGTCAATGGATTACTCGATTGGATGGGTACCGGCTTGCGTTTTGACGAAGCCACCTTGATCAAGTTTCCGATTCAACTCACTCTATTTTCCTCCTTCGTGGTACTAATTGCCTCGATAGGAATGACCGACGCAACCGTTCGGGAAAAACAAGCCTCTGCCGTGGACACCATCCGTGAATCCCTTCACAAAATAAAAGAAACAGGTGCATGGATTTGGAGTACTCCCATGCCCTTCGCCATCCTTCTCGCCTCTATGGTCCTGGACAATGTCATTCGTCAATTCCTGACCATTGGAGCCGCTTATTGGAAGGTGACCGAATTCCCACTCGCCACCTTCGGACTGGTTGCTTCCAGCATGTCAATGATGGGATTTTTTGTTCCCTCTTTCGCCAAGATTCTGGCCGAGAAAAGAACCCCCCGGCAAAATTTCTCCTTCCTTTGCATCGTGCTGATCGTCGGCTTGTTCGGAATCGGGGAAGTCATACCCTACTGGGGCATTGTTCCCGCTGCCATGCTTTACTTCACTATGCAATGCATGAATTACTTTGTAAGTGTATACCTCAACCAAGAAGCTGAATCTGAAAAACGGGCCACCATACTCAGCTTCCGAAGCCTTGCGACCAACCTATCTTATGGAGCTGCCTGTTTGCTGTATTCCCTCTTGATCTGGTGGATCCAGAACCATGGTGTGGACACCGTGGTCAATGGAAGAATCATGACGGAACAAGACGCTGAATTCGTGGAGGCGATCGGTTGGTTCCCCTGGTATTTCATAGTCACCCTTCTGGGAATGATTGCCCTCTATCTTTTTCGTTTCAGAAAAAAAGAATCTCCATTCAAGGAATAAATCTTGAATCCTATTCCGTTTCCATGTCAAAGGAACAGCATGAATATCCTAAAACTTCCAATTTTTTATTTCCTTTTCATTGCCTCATGGGCCAACGCTGGGGAATGGAATCAACACCGCGGACCCTTCTTTAACAATCAGGCCGATGAATCGATTCGTAGTGAATCGTGGTTGAAATCTATCGATTCTCTCATGTGGAAAACTGAAACCCCCCTTGGCTTCAGTTCATTCACTACTGAAAAAGATCAGGCATTTACGCTGGTAGCCGAAGAAGATGAAGACGGTTTGATGAGAGAAATCTGTATCTCCCTAAACCTGAGAAACGGAAAAAGAAATTGGAGCACTCTACTCGGGATCATGGACTACAAAGCAGGAGGAGGGAATTCAGGTGCCCCTGACAACAAGGGGGGGGACGGACCTCGCTCCACACCATCGGTACAAGATGGAAAAGTATGGGTTTATGATTCAGATATGAAGCTGTATTGTTTATCCGCTAAAGATGGAAAATTATTATGGAAAGTAGATGTTTTGAAACAACATCAAGGGATCAATCCAAGATGGGAAAATGCGTCTTCTCCTTTGATTTGGAAAAATCTCGTGGTTATTTATGGCGGAGGTAGTGGGCAATCTTTTCTTGCTTTCGACAAGGATTCTGGATCTCTCAGATGGAAAAGTGGATCGGAATTGGCAACGCATGCAACTCCGATCATCGCAAAGATCCATGACCTCGAACAGATCATTTTCTTTTGTCAATCGGGCTTGGTATCTCTTAATCCAGCCAACGGTAAAGAGATTTGGAGACAAAAGTTTCCCTATAAAGTTTCAACCGCTGCCTCCCCAGTAATCGCCGATAATTTGATTTATTGTTCAGCTGGCTATGGGGTTGGAGCAGGTCTTTATCAGATAAGTAAAAAGGGGGCCAAGTTTCAGAGCCGAGAGGTTTGGAGAAAACCCAATGATATGTTCAATCACTGGAGCACCCCTATTTATTACGATGGACACCTTTATGGTATGTTTAGTTTTAAGAAGTATGGAAACGGTCCATTGCAATGTGTTGAACTAAAATCAGGGAAAATCAAATGGAGTCAAGATGGGTTTGGGCCAGGTAATGTCATTCTTACAGGTGAAAACCTGCTCGCACTCGCAGATAACGGTGAGTTGGCCTTGGTTGAAGCACAATCCAAAAGTTACCGGGAATTAGGACGTCGAAAGGTTGTGTCTGGAAAATGCTGGAGCACTCCAATCATTAGCAATGGTTTGGTCTTGGCAAGAAGCACCGAAGAAGCTGCATGCCTAAGGGTACGGTAGGAAGGGTTAAATCAGTGTTCAAAATTCACCCGATTGTTGGGTAATTCGAACTTGAAATGTAAATCCAAACCATCTTTCAG
>CESN01026522.1_pt1 | contig 26233 bp, 17 predicted proteins | sample 531181 | NCBI WGS metagenome assembly CESN01 (sample SAMEA2621990, study PRJEB7988) | marine metagenome | isolation source: saline water (ENVO:00002010), including
CGCCTCTACTACGGTGCTTGTGATTACGCCATCTGTCTCGCGACTGGCTCTTTAAGTCAGACTGTAGAGGCTTGCCTGAAAGGGCTCTAGTCTGAGTCGATGGTGGCTATTGAGTATTTACCTGAGTCGCCTGTTTAAGCAACGAGTCGCGAATCTTTTGATCTAAAAATATAATCTTTTTACAATGAACCAAATGAAAATACAGATTTTGACGATCGCAGGGCTTGTGCTCCTCGCATTGGGGACAGCCGCGAAGGACTCGCGGCCTAATATCCTTGTTTTGATTAGTGATGATCAGAATATGGATAGTATCGGTGCCTATGGTTCAAAGTATGCCACCCCTCACATTGATCGCCTTGCAGCGGAGGGCATTTTACATACGCGAGCCTATTCTACGGCAACGCTCTGTGTGCCGACACGCTATAGTTGCTTGACTGGATTATATCCGAGCCGAAGTACGAATTCTATATTCGGGCCTTTGACGAGGCAGCCTTCAATACGTAACGGAGCTGCGTTCCGACCGGATGAGCAAACGGTCGTCCAAGCATTGCGTCAGTCTGGCTATTACACTGGAGCGACTGGCAAGTGGCATAATGATCTTAACCTTAAAGATATGTGGAAAAAGATTCCCAAAGATGCAAATCCGAAGGATCCGCAGGTCGTTGCCGATCTCAAAGCAATTCAGGATGAGTTACGCGTCCGTTTAGACAAGTATGGTTTCGATTATGCGGAGTATATTACAGAGGGTAATCTGGATCATTTTCCCAAGGCATTAGAGCATCATAATATTGAGTATACGGTAAAGGGGGCTGTGGATTTTCTCGATCAAGTTCCCGAAGGTAAGCCCTTTTTCTTGTGGACAGCATTCACTACGACACATGGCCCTCACGAGCCGATTGATTCGGGGAATATACGACATACGCCTGAAGGTTATACTGAAAAGCATCTTGGTGTGATGCCTGAGCGTTCCAAATATATTGATGCCAATGTAAAATGGCGTAATGTGGTCAAAGAGATGGTCCTATGGATGGATGGTGGTATTGGTGTGATTCTCGATAAGTTGGAAGCTGAAGGTGAGTTGGATAATACCTTAATCATCTTTTTATCTGACCAGCAGAATGCTGGCAAGGCGTCGCCCTATGAGCGCGGTGCGAACATTCCATTTATTGCCCGTTGGCCGGCAGTCATCGAGCCGAATACACAGAATGATACCTTGATTGATGTGACGGACATGGCGGCAACCTTTTTGGATCTGGCCGAGACTGAACCGGTTGAGGGACTACAGTTGGATGGCTTGAGTATTACGCCTGTGTGGCGCGGCGAGCAAGATACCTTGAAGTCGGCAATTCTAACAGAGAGTGGCTTTGCTAAAGGAATCATTACCAAAGATTACAAATATATTGCGATCCGTTATAATCAGGACGCTTTAGACCGTGGTTTTGTGCCGCCACAGAGTGGTGAGATTAAGGAGCATTTGGCGCAAGGGTCCTTTGAACTTCTGTGGGAGAAGAATCCATTCGGACAACCACGTGATAATATCGGCGGGATCGTCGACCCCGATCAACTTTTCGATCTGCGAAAGGATCCTCTAGAAACCAAAAATTTGGCTCCAAATCCAGAGTATGAAAAAGTATTAAAGGTGATGCAGGCGCATTTGTCTGATTATGTTCAGATCATTGGTCGACCTTTTGGTGAGCTTTCGGGGGCTTTGGAGTAATTGGTTTAAGAATACAAAAATCCTGGCTGAGATTAAGACGTTTAGTATAGAGTGATGTTGAGGCGTAAGACAGTCATCGACTGTCTTGTTTAGTTTTTACTTCACTTTTTTGTCTTATTAAACGGTTTTTCGATCATCACGCCTTCCGCCGGGTATTGATCCAAAACCTGTTGCAACTTCTTGCGCATGGTGCTGGCGCGTTCCGGCTCCTGGTTCTCGAGGAAGGGCGCTTTTTCTAAGATGTCTTCGGCGTAGTGATAGAGCTCACCGTTGGTGTAGAGCTTCCAGGTTTTCGATTGGGCGAATACTTTAATTTTCTTTTTGGATGCTTCGAGTGGGCGAGAGTTATAATACATATACATGAACTCTCTCGGCTCGTAGGGAGTCCCTGTGAGCAGAGGGGCAAAGGATTTTCCGGTGACATCTTCAGGGATCGCTACGCCAGCCAACTCAGTGATCGTTGGCAAAATGTCGCCTATGTGGATGAGATCTTGGTTCTGCTGCGGTGCTGTGACTCCTGTCCAGTTGGCGATGAACGGCACATGAATGCCGTAGTCGATGGTGTTTCCCTTGGCACCTTTGACCGTCTTACCTCTGAACTGGGAGCGTAAGGAACCGTGCGTGCCGTTATCTGCGAGAAACAGGATGAGTGTGTTGTCGCGGATCTTGAGCGCTTCGAGCTTGTTGACTAGATCGCCAATGAGGTGATCCATGTAAAAAATCATGTCTTCGAAGTTCTTTTGGTTGTCTTTGCTATTCTTATCTTCACTCAGTGGCGTTGTGGGGAAGGGACTGTGAACGAGGACCATAGGGTAGTAGACGAAGAATGGCTGATCTTTTTTGCGCTCGATGAATTCAAGCACTTTTTCGGATAGTAGCTGTGGGCCATAGTCGTCTGCACCGTAGGTTTTGGTTTTGCCATTGAAGGTCAGGGTGGGCTTCCAATAGCGATTACCTCGATCCTGCACTTGCCACATATAATGTTCATCAAAGCCAGCAGCTGCGGGTAGAGTTCCAGGGTTTTGGCCTGCTTTGAGTTTACGTGGGAGTTGCGCTAGTTGCCATTTGCCTGCGATGCAAGTCGCGTAGCCAGCGTCTTTGAGGATGTGCCCAAAGGTGCGCTCGTTACTGTCGAGGCAGGCGAAGTTGACGTAGTTGTGAACGTTTGACTTGCCGGTCATAATCTTCACACGACTGGGAGTGCAGACCGGCTGGGAGTATCCGAGGCTAAATTGGATGCCAATCTGTGCGAGGCGATCTATGTTGGGGGTTTGATACTGCTCGCTGCCGTAAGCGCCAAAGCATTCATGGCCGACATCATCAGCCATGATGACGATGATGTTGGGCTTGGAGTCTGCTGCCATTGCAAGCGAGGTCAGACTTAGGGTGATGGCTGATAAACGAATGAGTTTGGAGGCGATTTTCATAATAATTAAAGGAAATTGTTTGGGATTTAATCGGTTATGACTGGCTTTTTGTTTTTTTAGAGCAAGCGATCCAGGCAATGACGCATGCGACCAATGACACACTGCATATGATCCACAGGTTTTGGCTGCGTGATTCAGCAGGGGCGATGAGTCCCCACGGGGAGAACACGGCGTAAACGGCGATCATAGAAATGGTCGCGACTGAACTGATGTGCCAAGCGTATTTCCATGGGGTTAAATCCACGCTGTTGACGGTGCGCTGCACGAAGGCTTCATAGCGTGGTTTGAGTTTGCCGACAACCAGCATGAATGCGCTAGAGACGATAAACAGAATGCCGAGCAGATAGAGGAAGGACATATCCGGCGGAAAGACGAACTGGAAGATGCCATAGAGGATCATGTAGAGCGCAATCGTGGTCTTGGCTGCGAAGGCTGAGACGCGTCGGGTGAAGAAGCCGACTAGAATGACGATCAGCGTTGGGATGTTGAAGAAGCCCATGAACTTCTTCATAAAGGTAAACAATCCGTCGGGGGCGTTGGCAATGTAAGGTGCGCCCAGCATGGCAAATATCGCCAGCGCGGTGCCGAAGATTTTACAGACTTTCACAAGGTCTTTATCGCTGATGTCGGTCTTGACCATTGGGCGATATAGATTGAGCGCAAATAGGGTCGAAGCTGAGTTCAGCGCCGAGTTGAAGGAACTGAGGATCGCGCCGAAGAGCACAGCGCCGAAGAAGCCGACCAGGTAGGTCGGTAGAATCTTCGAGACCAGCACTGGATAGGCAAAGTCCTTAGTCGCGATTTCTTCGGGATGGAGGTGAAAGGCGATGATGCCAGGGATCACCAAAATGAACGGAGCAAATATCTTTAGGAGGCCCGCGTAGAGAACGCCCTTTTGGCCTTCAGCGAGATTCTTGGCGCCAAAGGTGCGTTGCACGATCGCCTGATTGGTGCACCAGTAGAAAATATTAATCAGCATGATGCCGCAGAACAGCGTGCCAAAGGGCACGGAGGATTCAGCATCGCCAATGGCATTGAGTTTTTCAGGGTGCTCATTGACCAGTGTGCTGCATCCCGCCATAAAGTTGCCGTCGCCGAGTTTGAAGAGTCCAAGCACGGGAATCATCACACCACCGATCAGCAGGCCCACTCCGTTGACGGTGTCCGACACTGCAACCGCTTTGAGGCCGCCAAAGATCGCATAAATACTACCCACGATTCCAATCGCCCAGACCATGATGATCATTGCGCTGGATTGCGAGACGCCAAGAATCTCCTGGACGCCAAACAGGCGGTCAAGTGCGAGTGCGCCAGAGTAGAGCACCGTTGGCAGGAAAATGCCGCCCAAGCTCAACAGGAATAGTCCCGCAATTAAGTTGCGTGTGCCCGGATCGTAGCGTTCTTCGAGGAAGTCGGCTACGGTTGCAATGCCGCTACGCAGGTAGCGGGGCAGGAAAAACAAGCCCATCAATACCAGTGTGAATCCGGAGGTTACCTCCCAGCCCATAATTGCCAGACCTCCCGAGAAGCCTTGACCATTCATGCCTACCAGTTGCTCGGTCGACAGGTTGGTTAGCAGCAGGGAGGCAGCTATGACCACCCCCGACAGGCTGCGTCCTCCGAGGAAGTAGCCAGCCGAGGTGTCGAGGTTTTCTTCACGGGTTTTCCACCATGCAATGAATGCGACCAGTAGGGTGAAGAACAGAAAGGAGCCAAAGGTAATGAAATTCATCGAAGTGGTTTAGAAGTAGTCCAACACCACTGGAATGCCAACATCACAGCCCAATATATGGTCAGGCAAAACATGTAGTTGAAGTTCTCCGTCTTCGAGAATTGCGTAAGCCTTCTGTTCCATATCGATGCAGAACGAGCGCCCCTTCTGCCTGAGTTTCGCACCGCGTGTATGACCGACGATCTGCGGAAAATCTAACGTATCTTCAAATTCATCATCCCAGTCCAACCACAGAGGTCCGCCATACGGAGAATCCCCTCCTCTGGCGATACCTGCGCCGAAGATGGGATCCTCTGCCTCCACGAAAATATGATCCATCGCTGTGTGCCAGCGCTGTTGGAACGAATCGTATGCAGCCGATGGATCCGAAACTCCCTTAGGCCACCATTCTGAGTGAACCCCCGCATGAGAAAACAACCAACCATCTAACAACACCGCACCCTTCAAGCTGTTCCAAAAGGACTCATCCCAAATCGCATTGATAATTTCCGCTCGTTCCAAGGTCGTGCTCCTCAACCATTGGGCAATCACCAAATTCGACTTGCCAGAGTTCTCACCGCAAACAGGTCGCAGCGCATAATATGGCAGATCGTGGTTACCACAAAGCATATGGAACCGCTCCCCGAGAAGCTGCTTCATTTCCAACAATGTCTCAGCGACCTGCCGTAAGAGATCCGCACCTGGATTCGCGACTCCCCAAGGGTCAAAATAATCCCCAAGAAGCACGACGTGATCGAACGAGTCTAGGTCCTCATGCGCGAGGATAGACTTCAAGAACGACAGGTCTTCGTGGATATCTGGAACGATCAGTAGCTTCACAATGATGTGTAATGTATTGGGGGTTCTGTATGGTTATTGTTCTAAATTAAGTGGCTCTTTTTCATAGTCGGACGGATTCACCCATTTGGTCTTATCCCAAGAGAGTTCACCACAATTGTCCATTGGAAATAAGGCACCGTGTTGCCGACGCAGCAATCGCCATGCTTGGTCGCGCCGCCGCTTCGAGCACCGACTGTCTTGGCATCGACTGTCCACCATTCGCCAATCGCGAGATTATCACAGTCTTTTGCAAACTCGGTCGCCTCTCCAAAAGGCCGAGGCTCGCTATAATCGATTGCGCCCTGAGTCGTCGTGAGCGACGCGAGCGCTAGAACTGTTGTCCAAATTCCTGTATGCATATTATTTACTGGTAAATTTAACGAAAAGAACTCCGTGTGGGTTTAAAGTGGTTGTCCGACCAAAGGGCTTTGCATCATCGCTCCAGACTTCCATCAGACCGTAGCTCTCTGAATCCAATCCCATACGCTCGGGGCTGATATCGAATTTGGACTTTTTAGCGCGGCGATTGAATACCGCGATCCAGCCTTCGTGCTCCGTGCCACGCTTGTTGACCTTCCAAGTCTCAAAGCCGTCTTGATCCATCATCAGGGAGCCCATCACGCCGTTCTGATTGCATGCGAGCATCTCAGGATCCGTGATTAGCATCAGCGAAAATTCGTCTAGGCTTGGAAGATCACCTCCCATCATCAGCGGCGATGCGGCCATTGCCCGCATGGTAATAAAAGTCTTCATCTGCGGCTTAGTCAGCTGGCATTGACGATGCACGCCTTTGCCTGCCAAGGCGACGTCGCCTTTGTCCATGACGGTCTTCGCACCATCCACGCTAGGCGGAGACATGAGCTGCAATTGACCAAATGGAATCATATCCATGTCTATCCAGAAACCAGGCTGTTCCTTGCCCTCCCACTTGCGCCACGCATCGAAGCACAGATCGATATATTTCTGCTCGTCCCATACGTCGGGAGTGACGCGCAACATATTACCAAGTCTGAAAAAATCGATCGCCTCGGGATCCACTGTTCCCCCTGGTGAAAGGCTCAACAGCATGGGCCTGCCAATTTTCTGGATAGCCTTGGCGACTGCCTCGACCTCGTCTGGATGCGGCACGATGTCGTCGTATTTGATCATATCCACGCCCATGTCGGCGATATACTGAATCAAACCGTCATACCACTCTTGTGCGCCCGGCTTGGTCATATCCACCGCATAGCAGTAGTCGCACCACACGCAATTTTCTTCGGGGTCCGTGTTGGCAATATCACGCGCGGTGTATTTGGTGCCTTTGATCGGCAGGTCCAATTCATAGGCCTTGCGCGGAATGCCCCGCATCAGGTGCACCCCGAACTTGAGGCCGAGCTCATGGCATCGATCTGCAATCGGCTTTAGGCCACCGGGAAAATACACTTCCGAAGGGAGGAAGTGGCCATATTCATTGATGCGAATATCGTGTGCATGCTTTTCCGCAGAAAAGATCGTGCCTTCCTGCAGTGTGTATTCACCGAACCAGCCGTTATCGATCACGAAGTATTCGTAACCGTGCGGCTTCAATTTATCCGCCATCGCTTCGAGGTTCGCAAAGGCGGCATCTTCATGGAGGTATACACCATAGCTGTCGAAACTGTTCCAGCCCATGGGTGGCGTCTGCGCCAAGGGCTCACCTGCTGAAAGTTGAAAGGACGTTGCGAGGAGCAACATCGAGGTTATGCATATTTTTTTCATAGAGGGTCTAGCTATTTATGTTTTCCGCCTATTTTGGGCGGCTTAGGCGCCATACTCATGGTCTCAGCATACGGCTTAAGTTGTGCGCTGAGTTTTTCAATCAATGCTGCGTGCTCTGGATTCTCAGCAAGATTGGTGACTTCATCGGGGTCGTTTGCATGGTCATATAACTCGCGGCCCGCTGCGCCTTTTTTCCATTCCGTATAACGCCAACGCTGATTGCGCAGCGAAAATCCAAACGCTTCACCTCTCGAGTAAATCACCTGTGAGATAGCCGGTTTATCCCATGCGCCCGATGGATCATTCATCAGCGGCACCATGCTTTCACCTTCCAAAACCGATGGCACTTCATAGCCGGTATGATCGACAATCGTCGGATAGAGATCTAGCAGTTCAACAGGCCGGTCACAGGACTGAATCTGTGCGTTGACACCGCCACCAGCGATGATCAACGGAACCCGAAGTGAGCGTTCAAAATTTTTGCGCTTATACCACAGACCTTTCTCACCCAAAAAGTATCCATGGTCGGACCACACCACGATCAGCGTATCATCCATCAGCTTGTTCGCTTCCAAGGCATCCATGATGCGTCCGATCTGGGCATCCACAAACGAGATGCAGGCAAAATAGGCCTGTTTACATTTTCGGGCGTCATCTATCGTAATTTTTTCCCCTTTGTAGAATGGCCACCTAGGGCCTGAATCGCGCTGAATCGCCATCGGCGGAACATCTTCCAGGTCCTGCTTCGATGCTTCTAGATCGGGCATGGTGATGGACTCAAATGGATACAGGTCGAAATATTTCTTCGGCGCCACATAGGGGCAGTGGGGATTAAAAAATCCAGCCGCCACAAAGAACGGTTTGTCCTTATTGCGTTCAATCATTTCAATAGCGCGCGACGCGACCATCCCGTCGGTGTGTTCCTCATCCTCACTCACCGGGTCCCACCAGGCCATCGAGATCCCCAGGTTTTCCTTTTTGTCGGGATTGCCTTTTCTTCCTCCCGGATAGCGAATGATTTCATCCTCCTGCAGGCTGTCGATTCCCTGAGGATTAAAGCGTTCCTGCCAGCTCAACTCATCATCGTTGCCGTTGGTGCCGATCTGGCTGGGGTTGCCGTAATGATATATTTTTCCGACTCGACCGACATAATAGCCTTTATCTTGAAAGAACTGACCGAGGGTCACGGTGTCGGGTCGTTTCTTGCGGATGTTGTCCCCCAGACCGAAGCAGTCGGTCGTATTTGGACGCAGTCCTGACATGACACTTACCCGGCTCGGCCCACAAAGTGGCTGCTGAGAATACGCATTATTAAACTGCACACCCATCTTCGCCAAACGGTCCATATGCGGCGTTTTGACTTGTTCATGCCCGTAACACCCGAGATCGGTATTCAGGTCGTCAATTGCAATGAAGACAACATTCTTTGGCTTTGCTGCCAGATTACAAACAGCAGCAAGGCCTAGCAATGAAACCGCGATCATTTTACATAGATTAAACATAGTGTCTTCTTATTTTAGTGTATCTAAATTACGTCGCGCTTTGATGGTATCATCCATCTTTTTCATGGACTTATCTTTTACACTTTTGGGAATTTCCTTCGCGTTGTGCCTTGGTAGGTAAGTCTTCAACTCCGCAATCACTGTAGATGTCATCTCAGGATTGGACTGCACCAGATTGGTCCATTCCATGGGGTCATTCTCAAGGTCATACAGCTCCTCGAAGCCTCTCGCATAGGTAATGTAGTGCCAACGCTCGGACATGACCGAGTGATTGCCCTTATCCTGCGTCGTCACAGTCGGACGCCATTCGAGTGTAGGATTATCCAGCAGTTGTTTGATCGAGGTTCCGTCTAATTCCTTTTCCGGCAAACCACAGAGATCGACCAAAGTCGGATACAGATCTATCAAGTTGACATTCCGTGTGCAGTCCTGCCCATTATGCATGTCCGGTGTTTGAATGATCAGCGGTAATTGAGTGGCCTCACGCCAGAGCGAGGCCTTGCGAAACTTCAGCTTCTCGCCCAAATGCCAGCCGTGATCACCCCAGATAACGACGATCGTGTTGTCCGCGTATTGACTTTTTGCCAAGGCATCCAAGACGACGCCGACGCATGCATCCGCATAGGAGACAGTCGCCAGATAGGCTTGAACAGCTTCCTTCATCACACCGTATTCTTGACACCAGAGGAAGTCCACATGTGGCTTAAAGGCAGCGTCGCCGCGCTCATTAAGAATATCATTCAGGTCATCCATGCGAAACTCGGGGACGACGACGTCCTCGATTGGGTGCATATCAAAAAATTCCTGTGGCGCATGAAACGGCAGGTGGGGCTTCGAAATACCCACTGCCATGAAAAAGGGTTTGTCAAAGTCTTCCTGTAATTTCGCCTCGAACCACTTTGCAGTGTTATAATCCTTCGTTTCTTCGGTGGCATTTAGCAAGGGCCCAAAGGCTAGCCGTGAACCGCCACCTTTTACATATTTTGGGTTCTCGATTTTCTCACCACGAATGATTCCTTCATCACGACAAAAATACAGCGCGGGATCGATCTTCTGTTTGCCGTCGACTTTTTCCCAAATATCAAAGGCCCAATGGCCATGATCCAAACCATTCACAGTGGTATGTTTATGGAAAATCTTACCTTTCGACATGGTGATGTAACCATGCTTCGTAAAGTATTCCGGTAAGGTGGTATTTGCCTGCACTATTTCGGAGTCGAGCATGTTGTGACTGTTACCGTAGAGCCCCGTGGTCGATGGCATGAAACCCGCAAGTAGAGCGGAGCGAGAGGGCCCACACACAGGCCCTGCACAACTGGCATTGCGGAACACCATTGCTTGCTCAGCAAAGGCATCTAGATGCGGTGTCTTTGCCTGTGGGTGGCCACCATACACTCCGATCCAGTCATTTAAATCGTCGACTGAAATGAAGAGAACATTCGGTCGTTCTGCTTGAGCAATTAAGGCACCGCAGAGGAATAGACATATGTTTAATAATTTTTTCTTCATTTTAAATTTTCTTGGGGGATTGAAACTGGATAGTAATTACTTCTTTTTCTTTCGCGCTTTAGAAACTTCCTGTGGGATAACATTGCCCTGATAATCAACCCTAGCAGAGGTTTTAAATTGCCAGTTATCCGGATCAAAATCCGGATTGATCACAGGCATCTGCGCGCCGGTTTCCTCGAGCCAAGCATGTAGCTTAGCTTTCAGCTCTGCGGTCTTTTCTGGCATCGCTTCAGCCAGATTGTTTTGCTCTGAAATGTCCTCATTAATTCGATAAAGCTCATATCGTTCACCTGGGATCACTTTATCATAATCACTCTCGTGCAGGTAATCGCCGTGAAAATAAATCAGTTTATAGTCATCAGTGCGAATCAAGCTGCTCGGAGTTTTTTTATAATGCGGGATATAGAGCGGCGTGTGCATATAAATCGCATCGCGATCAAATCCACCACGACCATCTATGAGGGGCAGGATACTGGCCCCGTCCAAATGGTGTGAGCCGGCATCGCCAACAGCGATTTCCATAAAGGTCGGATACAGATCAATGATATGAACTGGCTTATCAATGACTTGACCTGCGGCCACTTTGCTTGGCCAATGCACAATCAACGGCACACGAATACCGCCTTCATACTCAGAACCTTTACCACGACGTAGCGGGGTCATATCCCAAAGTCGTACGAGCCCTCCATTATCTGACATAAAGATCACAATCGTCTCGCGCTCGAGCTGCAACTCTTCGATGCCCTCCACCAAATAACCAATGCTCTCATCGACATAATCAATCATTGCGAGGAAGTCTGCACAATGACGCTCATTTATTTGAGGCTGTTTACTCAGGGCTCGCGGATATCCCTGATCAGTGTATTTCTGCACTAGGCGTTCAGGTGCTTCAACTGCGGTATGCACCGTGTGGTGGGCAAGATATGCAAACGCAGGCTGGTCGCGATGCGTATCCAAAAAATGCAACGCAGCATTCGTCATTTTCATCACTCCCTTCGCATCATCCTCGGGCTTAAAGTCGGGGCTACTTTTCATCTCCTTCCAGCCCCACTGTGCGATGTACTCTCGCCCCAAGTCTTTACGTTGGGGGCCCTTCTCTCCCACATCAACGTGCCATTTACCAACTTGACCGACGTGGTAGCCGGCCTGCTTGAGCATGCGGCCAACATTGAACAAATTCTTGTCCATGCTGCGATTGGACTCTGGTTGAATCATGCGCGCAAACGGCATAACATGCTTTTCCATGATGACCGCGGTATGGTTTGTGCGCGCAGCATATTGTCCGGTCATAAAGGCAAATCGAGTGGGCGAACACTGCGCCATCGCATAGGCCGCGTCAAACTGGGCACCTTCAGTCGCCAGTCTATCAATGTGCGGCGTTTTCACTAGTTTGTTGCCATAGCTTGCGGTTCCGCTCCAACCGAGGTCATCGATGAGCACAAACACAATATTGGGACGATCCGACTGGCTCTCAGGTTTGGCTGCATTGACTGCAGTAGACAACGCTAGGGGCAGCGTTAGTAGGGTAGCGATTAGCTTGGGTGTCTTCATAAAGTTTAATTGTCTACAGTTTGAATATTGCCCCTTCCGAGCTTCATTTTTTTGTCATCGATTCGAGATAGCCGTGCGATATCTGTCTCGCTTGCTCACGGGCCTCGTCTCCATATTCCCAAAAGTCCTCAATGATTTGGTTGCAGCCATAGGCCTCGTCATCTTCACCCAGTTCTGCGCGACGTGCTCTCAGCGCATCTTTCAGCTCGGCAATAACAGATGCATACTCTGGATTATCGTAAACATTGTTATCCTCGAAGGGATCAGTCTTCAGATCATAGAGCTCCCACGCCGGCGGCGTCACGGGCTTCTTTGCCGACTTCGGCGCACCATAAAACAGGATCAGTTTATAGCGCTTGGTTCGAATGGCTATTGATGCGGGGTTGTCGTGCCCATTCATGTGCGTCCAGTAGTGATAATATGCGGACTGCTTCCAACCCTCCGGTTCGTTACTGGTTTCGAGAATCGTCCTGAAACTGCGGCCCTGCATGTATTCCGGAGTCTCGACACCCGCATAATCCAACATCATCGGCGCATAATCAATATTCTCAATGATCGCATCGTTGCGTCCGGGTTGAATCGACTTCGGATAGCGAATGATAAATGGCATCCTCATCGACTCTTCGTAGGGCCAGCGCTTATCGATAAAATCGTGTTCCCCGAGGTAGAAGCCTTGGTCACCGGTATAGATGATAACGGTATTATCGTAGAGGCCTTCAGCTTTTAAATAGTCGATCACACGGGCAAGGTTGTCATCCACTCCTTTGACGCAACGCAAGTAGGCTTTTAAATAGCCTTGATAGGCCTCTGCCTGGATTGCTTCGTCACTTGCTTTGTGGTCAAGTTTCTTAGACCACGCACCACTGTTGGTATAATTGCGACGCGGGTTGCGACGCCCAACGGAGGTGCCGATATATGGAACCAACTCGTCATTGTGCCCGCGCGTGGCGATTGAACCATGATTCTTACGATCACGCATGTTCGCAGGCTCTGGAATGGTTACATCGGCCAGATAGGACTCATAACGCGGCGCATAGGTGAAGAAATCGTGCGGCGCTTTAAAATGCAGCTTAAGGAAAAACGGCTTTTCAGGGTTTCGTCGGGATTCGAACCACTCCAGCGCGGAGTCAGTAATACAGTCCGAGGAGTGCCCCTTCATTTTGACGGTTCCCTCTAGTTGGGTCATCACTCCTCGGTATCGCTTCTCAAATACTCCGGTCGCTCCGGTTTCGAAAAAGATGGGATCCGAGTAACTACCCTGCCCCGGAAGCACCTTATAATAGTCAAACGCGTCCGGGCGTTCCCGCAGGTGCCACTTGCCGATAACGGCAGTCTGGTAACCAGCTTTGCCCATTTCAATGGCTAGATATTGCTGCTCCTTCGGTAGTGCCCCGCTCAGCGTAAACACACCATTCACAGCACTGGTTTGCCCAGTCATGATTGAGGCGCGACTCGGCACGCAGATCGCATTTTGACAAAACGCATTCTCCATCACCATCCCTTCGTTCGCGAGCATGTCGATGGTTGGCGTCGGATTCAGCACGGCCAGCCGTCCACCATAGGCACCGGTGGACTGCGACGTATGGTCATCCGACATGATAAAGAGAATATTCGGACGCTCAGCCGCTTGAACCGATGCGCAAAGTATGACCCCGCACGCGAGGACAAAGGATTTGATTGGGGAGATCACTTATTCTTCTTGTTAGGGTTGAGTTCCTTCTGCGCTTTTCGTGCGGCCAACTTAGCAGCTTCGGCAGTCGCAAAATCGTCACCAGTGCACTCGGTATACCAAGCGTTCCACTGTTTCAGTAAGTCCCGAGCGAGCTCTGGATACTGCTCGATCAAATTAACGGTCTCTGCTCGGTCTTTCGAAAGATCATAGAGCTCCCATTCCTTGGCCCGGACCAGTTTAATCGCTCCATCCTGGATTGCAGCACCTGAGCCGTATTCATAGAAAATTGGTGCGTTCCGATCCAGTGGTTGACCGGTAAAGGTCGGCACTAAACTGACGCCGTCCGGTTGGCTGACGGCGACATTCTCCGCCTCCCCAGGATAAGTCGCGCCACCGAGCTCCATGACGGTCGACATAATGTCGATGAAGTGACAGCTATCCCGATTGAACACATTGCGCTCAGTGATTCCTTGCGGCCAATGCGCAATCAAAGGCGTATTAGTTCCGCCTTCATACGACTTTAACTTATAAAAACGAAACGGGGTGCTGGAAACATTTGCCCATGAAAGACCGGTGCATTCGTAACTATTGACCCCGCCGAACTCGCCCGATCGGTCACCGCCAGCGGGCTTGTCCGTGCTCGCGCAGGCTCCGTTGTCGGATGCAAACAGAATCAGTGTGTTGTCATACTCGCCTGCGCCTTTCAAATAGGCGACCAAACGTCCGATATTCTGATCCACGCAGTCAATCATCCCCGCATAGATCTGCATGCGAAGAATTTCTTTCTGCCGCTCATCAGCCGATAACTCTGCCCAGGGTGTTGTCTGTTCCGCCGCAGATAAGGGTGCCGTTGCGGCATCGAACAGGCCCATCTCCAATTGACGCTGGTAGCGCGCATCGCGAATCACATCGTAACCGGTATCATACATACCGTCGTATTTCGCAATATCTTCGGGTTTCGCATGCAGAGGATAGTGTGGCGCCGTATAGGCGAGATAGAGGAAGAATGGCTTTTCCTCACCCTGATATTCTTGCAGCCAGCCCAAGGCGGCGTCCGTCATCGCATCGGTCGAATACCAAGACGTATCCTCAGGGACGAAGCCTTTGACCTCCTGATCGTTGATCATCCATTTGCCTTTACCTGCGCCTGCAGGGATGCCCTCGCCCGGGCGGGCCTTGTCGCCGGGATTCCAGTGATTACTGGCTCCACCAAGGAGGCCATAAAAACGATCAAATCCGCGAGTCAGTGGGTTAGTCTTCCCATGACGCTTACCCGACCACAGCGTGCGATACCCCGCAGGACGCAGCACCTCTCCGAAAGTGGCCGCATTCGCAAATTCCCGATCGCTGCGCTGAAAATATAGCCCAGTGACTAAAGCGCCTCGAGAGGGATAGCACTTTGAGGTGTTGTGCGCCGCCGTGTAGCGAATGCCCGATGCCGCCAGACTGTCCAGATTCGGCGTCTGAATCTCCCCTCCATAGCACCCTAGGTCGGAATAGCCCATATCATCGACCAATATCATGATGATATTCGGCCTGTCCCCAGCCCTGACATGCATCACAAGCAGTAGGCAGGCGGCGATTAGGCCTGATAGTATGATTCTGGGTTGAAGCATTCTAATAAATCGAAGGGTATACAGAAAGAATACGCCTTCAGCCCAGCCATCTAAACATAAGGGATTCCTTTTATTGAGCTTCGTCATATGCGTGGCGATTTCGCCTATAGCCTAGGCCGGGACGAGGGCTAGATGATCAAAAAACAGTGTAGCTGCGTGTGCATGCCCTTCATGCGTGCTTTAGCCGTAGTTCCGGCTGGAAGGTGCGGCTGCGACCGGGACGCGGGCTGAAGACACCGCGCTACGCCTTGGATACGTGCCTAGCCTCCGTGTGGCGTAAAACCGACCTACTTTGCGGCAGTCAGAATACGTTAAGTAACCGATCCCACATTACTAATTGCAAAGCGTAGGGTAATAGTCTTACCATCTGGCCAGACATAAGCGCGTTACAGCTCTCATTCAACAAGCTTGCGCTTCGGTGGGTATGGTTCTTTGCAGCCGACACGCCACTTAATCGAGCGGAATGATTTCGCTACGCCAAGCAGTCATATCGCGGTCTACCGGATACATCAGGTAGACGCGGCGTGATCCAGGTGGGCACTTCCAAGAGCGGCGATACACACGCTCCCATTCGCCATCGATCTGGGTCGCGATCTGCGCGCTCGCGATCTGGTTGTCGCCGATTCCTTTTAAGGGAAATATCTGCGCACTGTAGCCGGCGATTTTCTTCGCAGTGTCGGCGATTTTCATCATTAGCTCAGCGGGACTGAGGTTGTAAATCATGATGGAGTTGGCTGGCACCGTGTAGGCAGAGGTATCAATCGCAATGGCTTTAAATTTTCTGCCTTTCGCAGGGAAGGCGTAGATCTGCAGCTCGTTACTTTTGCGATGTAATTTGGCTTGGATTGCGGGCTGGAATTGGGGCACACCGTTTGCATCCAGTCCTGCTTTTTTGTGGAGCACAAAGGGGGAGGGGCCGCGGTAATCAAAGGCCTTGCTTTTTCTGCCGGGTTTGAGCTCCAGCTCGACGGGCTCTTCGCCATCAAAATAATAAAGACTGATGGCATCGGGATCATCTCGGATGATATTGCCATCCTTATCGCGTTTTTGATCGTCGAGGTAAAATTTATGCCAGATCTTAACCTGTAGTTTGACGGTGCGGGTGTCTTCCTGTGTCTGCGCCCGTATCGCGAGACTGCCGAGTAGGACGCAAGCGATGAGCAAAAATTTGAAGAGTTTAAGTATCATAAAGGAATACAGTCTATAGTCCGTTCTCACTCAGCCAGCGCCAAGACACGATCTCGTAGCGACGGCCATGGGTTTGGTTGATTGCTTGTTGGACCAGTAAATTGCTGTCGCCAGTATGGACGAGATCCTGAGGCGCATCGATCTTGTTAATATACTCGGGCCTACGTTGCACGACGACTTCACACCATGCTCGTGCGGTCGTGCTGCCTGAAACAGGGTCGACTGTATCTCCATAGGCGCGGATTTTAAAAGTGTCGGAGCGCACCTGTAAGGTGCTTCCGAGCTGCTTGAGGATCTTATCTTGAGTCAAGTATCCCGAACTACCTGAAGCTACGGGTCCGTAGGCGTTGCGCATTTCTAGATCGTTGCCAATATATCGATATACTCCATCAAGCCGATTTGTGTTTGTGACGGTTTCGTCTTTATATCCGGAATTCACGTCGCTTTGATCAATGGCCGATTGAAGTGGGCCGAGGAGTGCCTCGACTCGGCCATTGAGGACGTCGTCTTGAAGGTTCTTGGCCTCTGCAGTCGAGCGGTGATCATTATTTTGAATCACGCGGTTGACGAAATGACTCATGGAGAGGAAGGGGCCACGTTTCTTTACTTGATCGACCAGTTCGGTTGCCAGCGCGGTAATCTGTGTGTCACTTAGAACCGGATAGCCCTCATAAGTCTCCGCGTCCCTAGTTAAGTTAGCGCCACTGAGACTGAGTCCCGAACCGTAGGGTTGTGTTTGGGCCGGGAAGGGAATTTTGTCATCTCCGTGATTATCGGTGCCACTATTTGTGGAAATGTTTTGCCCCAAAGCACTCGCAAGCACTGCTTCCCAGGCGGGGATGGAGGTGGAATTCACATTAAAGGCACCAGTTGTCATCAAATGCCCGGCAGATTCGTGGAGCCCCGTAGCTGTTATCTGTGCATCTTCTACAGTTTCTAATCGAGGATGTCTTAAGTCAGCGGCTGCAGGTGTCGAACCGATACTACTTGCAGGGTAAGTCGAAAAGAAATAGCTATCCCAGAGCGCATCGTTGAGCTCGTAAGTGGTGTCGTAGAGAATGATGTTTCCGTCTCCTTCTACTTTTCCTGTGATGTCGTTGACCATCGCCAAATCACGCACACGAGAATCGATCTTTAAGTGGAGGGGGGAGTAGGAATTACCGATCGGGTGTGTGGGTTCTGATGCTTCAGAAAGATAAGAAAAGCCAGTGGCATAGCTGCCATATTCAAAGATATCATCATAATCCAGACTGGAGCGATTTCTTTGACTGCGGCTCGGACGAGTGAGTCTAGCCTCACTCAGATGCCCAATGTTTTGAATGTAGCTGTCATTTGCGGGGAGGTCGTAAGCGATCCAACGATCTTCTTCCTCTCCAGAGCTTAGATTATCACTATAGCCCATTGGAATGTTGATTAAACTCTCATCGAAAGTATCATTGCTACCGTCTAGGCTTAAATAGCCTCTGCCAGCGTTTTGATTGAGGTCATCAGTGTTGATGGCAGCATTGTAACGGTTTGTATTGTCGATGGATTTTCCGATAGTAACGCCTGCTTCATCGCTCATGGATCGGAGTAGACCGTTGTTGCCTCCCATTCGCGATGCGGGATTGGTATTCGCCATATTTTTCGTGGATTTGCCCGATCCGGAGGTGACGTAGCCTGCTGGAAGCCTTGGGTAATTAACGATCCCGTGCATTGGATAGTAAGGAACTGTATTATGAACAAATACTGCTGGGTGGACTGTTGGGATCGTTGTGATTGAGCTTGAGTTGAATGGTATTTGAGTTGGGTCGACTCCCAACTCGCTTGTCTTGAAGGCGATTGTTTGCCTCTTCGTGTAGGTCACATTGTTGGCTCTGAAATTCGAAGAAGTGTTATCTAAGCCGAGTCCCGCAATGATTGAGTAAGGGCGCTTGAAAGTTTGAATATAGTTCGTTCCACCTAGAATGGCACTATGATAATTTTTGTTGCCTCCCTTGAACATGCCCAATTCTTCGATCGTTGCGCCATTTAGCGTATAGGTTTGAGCATGGTTGATGTAAAAATAATCACCTGGACGATAGCCTTCGTGGAGCAGGTAGCCTTTTGCGGGGTTGCCGCCTAGAAAGTTGCGATCCATTTGCATGCTGTTGCCTGGCTGAGAGGACGCTTGACTGATGTCGGGCGAAAAGATTCGAGCTTGGCCGGGGAGCAATGGGGTATTTAGCTTTATAATATAGCGGAAGCCGTATTCTGTATCGGGAAATGGAGCCTGATTGTCTGGAGAGCTTTTGAAGTCTTCTACCCTCTGAATATTCTTGTAGTTGAGGCCGAATGGCATTTCTGCTGCAGTGGATGGTGTCGGATTAACCGCCATGTAGGGAGCAAAGTAGTTATGCTTGATTTGTGTTGATTCAAAATCACCGACATTATTAGGTGAATTCGATAACCGTTTATAGATCATGAAATAGAGATCCGTTGGCTCGATCGTGACATTGCTGGGGTTCCAGATCACGACGGTTGGAATGACCAGCAGGCTGGCTCCAATTGCACTGGTATCGGGATCGGCCTGGTAAAAGTATGGATGATAAAACTGCTGGTAGTGTGAGATGACCGGGTGAATTCCCGAGGTATAGGTCGTGCTCGGCACGGGCTGGTTGATGGAAAGTGAGCCGTTGGCGGCTTTAGTCACCTCGATTTCGAGGTCATCGCTGCCGTTATCATCCCAGTCGATGTCGAGCTCGCTTTCGGTTAATTGGTAGAAGCTGCGTAGCTGCTCCCACATCGGGCCGCCGGGGTTGAGCATGTCGATGTTGTTACCGCTGGAAGTCGAGGTCGTGCCGCGTGGCCAAGGGAAGATCTGGTATTCGGCGGAGCTGCCGGAGTAGGGGTTGCTTCCACTGTGGTAGCGGTCGCTACGAGCCTGTAGTTGATCGTCTGTATGGCTACCTGGGCCGGCTAGTTTGTCGAACTCAGTATCATCGGCAAAGGCAGCGCTGAGGTCACGTTTGAGGCCGCCGTCGCGGACGTTGGCGAGCACACCGCGTGAGAGTATTGTAAAGTCGTGGAAGCGCGCGCGGCTGATTTTATCTTCCTCGCTGGTGCTAGAGGCATTCAAGCCACTGCCTTCGGCAATCAGTTGGATGTGATCATAGTCGGCCGCTTTGATGAGGTCGTCTTGAAAGTCCTGATAGTTGCCAACCTGATCAATGATACGCGTGTTGTTGGAGTCAAAGCTTGCATTGCCAATGCCTTGTGTGGGGGGGGCTAAGACATTAATGTTGGTCAGATTGTTGTTGCTGTTTGCATCGCGATCGAGCTGGAGCGAGGCTTTGACGCCTTCGTCGCTGACCCACCAGGCGTAGTGGCCGGTGTTGCTGGCTGAGCTTCTGTCAAAGGGTTGGCGCGTGAGCACGATGTCTTCGGCTACTGAGGTTATGGATGGATCTTTGCTGTCAAACATAACCACGGCATCGGCACCCGTGGGTGCAGTGAAGTTCCATGGGTAAGCGACCATTTGGGCTGCGCTGCTGGGGGCGTTGGCGGTATCATCCATCTCGCTGACCAGCCATTTGATCGGTTGGCGGACATTTTTGATCGTCGCAGGCTTGAGTTGCGGGTCGTCAACGCTGCTAATGTAAGAGCTGCCGGCGGGGTCGTTGTTTGTCGCCAGATAGTTAGGGTCAGTGGCCCAGACTCCGGTAAAATGCGGGGCCTTGGCTGCCGCGCCGCCATTGTCGTAGCTTAGAATTTCCGCTTGTGCAGTCACGCGCTGGTCGGGACCTGTGGTTTGTTGCAGACGCCCAATCGCCATCATCGCGGCGGCAGTCGCATTTTGGCGGGCTTGTGTTAGTGATTTTTGCTGATCCGCCTGCCGGGTCTCAACTTGCGTCAATGTGGTAATGCTGAGGAGTAGCAACAAAACGAACGCCATCAATGTCAGCGCGATGACAAGGGCGAAGCCTTGCTTTGGAGTTGTAGTTCGAGTGGTCAAATTAACGAGGCCGTGGGCTTGCAAGTTGTGGGGGAAGGTAGTTATCAAATACTGTGGTTTTAATCCGCAATCCCCCGGCCGAAGTCAGATTTTTCGGCTAGAATCCCTCTGGTAGCGCTTGAGCGGTTCCATTGCCGACTTGTGAACTCGGGCGCGCATCGGCTTGTAAGTCGCCTAATGCGTATTGAATGCCGTTGAGGAAGTGTTGCAGGGCCATGGGGTTCATAAAAGTCGTGTCATTGTGCCCAAGGTTGGAATAGAAGACGCGCGAATTGGCGTATTCGCGAATCCATGAGACGGCGTAGTCATTGTCTGCACGCTTCATTTTCGCTCGTTTCATGTCCTTGCCGTTGAGATCGAGGCTGAGAAGAATGCGGAGCTTGTCGCGCGTGAAGTGCTCGTCGTCTTTGTATTGATAGATCTCATCCCGAATGGTTTCGCCTGTTTTGATGTGACTGCAAATCGGGTGCTCGGGTTCCTCGTTATAGAGTGTGACGATCTCGTTGGCGCGCCATGGATGGCCATCAAAGATACCGCCCATGGCTTCTAGGTAATTGGACCAATTGCTGTGGCAATCGGTGGCGGCGTGGATGCCGATCAGTCCTTTGCCGGCGGCTAGGAACTGTTCGAAGTTTGCCCGTGCCTCTCCTGTAGGAATCGTGTCATCTCCGGTGGTGTTGAGCATGATAACGCCGTCGTAGTTCATGAACTCCGGGCTACTGAACACTGCGGGGTCCTCCGTTGCGACTGCAGTGTAGGCGCCTGTGCGTTTGCCGATCTCAATGAGGGCATAAGTGCCAAAGGGGATGGACTGGTGGCGGAATCCTCGGGTGCGCGTGTAAATGAGAATGCTGCGTGGTTCTGTAGGCTGCTTAATCGTGAGGGAGTCGATTGCGGCAGTGAACGTATCTTGCTTTTCAATGATCGCAATTTTTGCCAATGTGTCCTGTAATCTTCGTTGAGCTGGGCTGTTCTGAGCGAACTTTTTCGGATTGTTCGCGCGAAGTTCTTTAAGCTCGGCTCGGAGCTCTTCGACACTTTGGTCCGCAATCAGTGCGCTGCTGCATGTCATGAGCCCGATTAGGCTGATTATTGGAAGTGCTTTGTTGAAATGCATTTTCCCTGTTTTAATATAAGTTGGGGGTTGGTAGATAACTGTGAGTTATTGTTTTATTATATCAATCTTTGTATCGTAAGAATACAGCTTTCCTCGCGGAATCTAAACAGATGAAGTGCCTATTTATTTTATATGTATCTGTGATGCCCAAAGGGCTTGTATTACACTCTTTACCGACTTTGTAGTACAATCGATACAGGGTCCATTGGCTTGTTTGAAACGACTTAACATTTACCACCATAACACCCTTCCAATTATGAATAGTATCCAGGCAAATTACCTAAAATCCCTGACCGCCTTGGTGCTTGTAATTGTCTCGCTGATCGTCCCTGCGGCGGCAAGAAAATCGAATCGCTCGATCATTTTCGACACAATCGCTATGTCGATAGGGTCGTATTTAAATAGTCAGGTGAGGTGTGCTCGGATTATTTGTTTTAAATAGTTGATTGCATCACTTGTGGTGCGCAGTTCATTCTCATCGTCTTTCTAGCAGAAGGAGAGTGTGATATGCTAGATGCCCCCAGCCCTATGAGTTTTATATTAGTTAGGAGACAGTCTTGAGCGAACAGTGGAATACGAGTAATACGTTGCTTAAGCGAGTGAAAGACCCGTCCGATGAGGCCGCATGGGTGGATTTCGTCGGATACTACGAAAATTTCATTTACCATATTCTTCGTCGCATGGGTCTAAATACGGAGGACTGTAATGATTTGGTTCAGGACATTCTGTTAAAGCTGTGGAAGAACATGGCCACCTACGACGCCGAGAAGGGGCGATTTCGCTCTTGGCTCGGGCGCGTGGTGCGCAATGCGGCCGCTGATTATTTCTCCAAGGTTGAAACCCAACGGAAATTAATGGAGGAGGAGCGTGCCATGGTCAAAACCATTCGTTCCGCCACGCCCTCAGATGTGGAGCACTTGATCGAGGAGGAGTGGATGCTCTATATGACCAGCTTCGCGATGGAGCGCATGCGCAAGATCTTTTCGGGGGAAGCGGTCAAAGTGTTTTCCTTAAGCCTGGATGGACTGTCGGCGGATGAAATCTCTAAGCGGCTGAACATTACGCGAGATTCCGTCTATACTTTGAAGAATCGGGCCAAGTCGCGCTTTATCACTGAAGTGCGTGCGATCATGGATGAGGTGGAGAGTCATGAAGGACGATAAGCATCGGGAGTTTCAGATCGACCCTCGGGTCAAGGACTTTTACCTCTTGGCTGAGGACTTTGATCAGGTGGATACCTCCGAGCTGAATCCCTCTTTGCATAGTCTGAAGTCGGTGCAGCAACGCTATCAATCGCACAAACTGATTGCCGAAGGGGGAATGAAGGAGATCTTTAAGGTGACGGATGCTCGGGCCAAGCGGAAGCTTGCGATGGCGATGCTACGCAGTGATGCCCCTGAGGATTTATACGACCCTTTTATTCATGAGGCCTGGTTGACCGCCTTGTTGGCACACCCGAACATTATGACGATTCATGACATCGGCGTGAATCCGTATGGGAAGCCCTATTTTACCATGGATCTCAAGAAGGGGGATTCCTTGGGGGAGCTGATCGCAAAGCTGCATGCCGGTGATCAGGAAATGCTTCAGCAGTATTCTCGAGAGGAGTTGCTGCAGATCTTCCTGAAAATTTGCGATGCGATGGCCTACGCGCATTCGATTGGGGTGCTCCATCTCGACCTAAAGCCGGCAAATATTCAAATCGGTGAATTCGGTCAGGTGCTAGTCTGTGACTGGGGGATGGGCAAGGTGCAGGGGCGCGAGGATCTGATGGAGCTGGATCGGCAGCTGCTAAATCCGGATCTGTTGAGTTCGATTACGCTCTATGGAGAGTTGAAGGGCACTCCCGGCAGTATGGCTCCGGAGCAAGTTCTCAAGAAGGAGGATTTGGATGTGCGAACGGATGTTTATGGGCTGGGCTGCATCCTGTATTCCTTGCTGACTTTTTTACAGCCAATCTCCGGCACGGATACTCAGGAGCTCTTGAAGAAGACCCGAGACGGGGAGATCATTGAACCGGTTCTGCGAGCCCCGGAGCAGGAGGTGCCGAAGGCATTGAATGCGGTCGTGATGAAGGCCTTGGAGGTTGACCCGGATCAGCGCTATGCATCCGTTGCTGAGCTGCGGCAGGAGGTGAATCGTTATTTGACAGGCTTTGCGACCAAAGCGGAAAAGGCCGGGCTGCTCACCCAGATGCAGCTGTTTTTTCTACGGAATAAGCTCTTTTGTATTACCGTAAGTATTTCGATTACGATTGGCTTGATTGGTGCGACGTGGGCATTTGTGCAATTGAGCCAGAAGGAGCGTGCTACCGATGAAGCGCGTCAGGAGGCCGAACGCACGCTGGCGCTGTATCAGACCGGACAGGGGGAGTTGAAGGAGCTGGGTTCGCGCTATGATGACTCGGTGAAAACCGTGGTGCGCAAGTATAAGCAAATGGGCAACTATGCCGCGGCCAACCGTGTGCTGCTCGCCGCACTGGCCGAGGAGCCGGAGAACCCGGTCTATTTGTATGAGAAGGGGCTCTACCACTTTACCTTGCAGCAGTTTAACGCCGCAGTGAATGAGTTTGACCGGTCAGGGGTGCGGGATGATGTAGTTCTAGTTCGGATCGCGGGCGAGTATGCCTGCTTGAAAGAGGATACTGTGCTGCTCTCTTCGCAGCAGATGGTTGACTTGATTGAAAGGCTGCCGACTCATACCCCCTTGATCTATCGAATGATCCAGTTCGATCAGCGTGAACGGCTGAATCTGACTCAACGGGCGATCATTATTCATGCATTTCTAAAGATCCTGAATCCAGACTGGGCGGATCCTGTGTTTGAGTATAATTTGGCGAATGGTCGTTTGAAGCTTGGGGGGCGAGGTTTGAGCCGAATTCATATGGGGGGCAGTTTGCTCGCGGGCCTACAGCCACGGGGGCTGGATATCAGCGGGACGGATATTGCGAGTTTGGGCACTGAGCTTTCGTATCCGATTGAAACGCTGAATATCATCGGAACTCCTTTCTTTAGTAAGCGACAACTTCGATCCATGGTGCACTTACGTGACCTCACTGTTTCCCAGGCGCAATACGATGAACTTAAGCTCCATCAGTTGCCCAAGCGGATCGCAGTCAATGTGATTGATTAGGCGGATCTGATTTTTTGCCCGTTAAGAGTCGCGAAACTACCCGAAGTTTTTGTCGCTGGAGTGTCATTTCACGCGAATTTTCAGATTCGATGGCATGATCTGCGGTTTAACCTTAAATCGGCAGTGCGAACAGGTATATTTTTGTAAACCGTTAATGGACGTGAATGAACGTTAATTAACGGTTCAGCTCATCTTTTGAAAAGTGATCTAATAGATTATCAGTCATAGTCACAGGCTGGCGATCTTAGAATCAGGGGCATTTGCGTGTTTTTTCGCTTTTTTTGAAAAAAATAAAAAACTTTCTGCTATCTTTTTGCGGAACGCTAATCGGGGGAGGGAATGTATGCTGGGATCCTAGTTCGAGGGATCGTTTTGCGAGGCGTTTTGAGGGATGGGATCGTTGTCTTTGTGGTAGCTTATATTGCCAATTTATTATTTTAAGTGGTTGTTTGTGAGTTAATTGTGGGATTTTATTCTGGTCTATTTTTTGGCGCAGGGATCTTCCCGTGAAAGCTGCGTTTACAGCACGCGGTCAACCGCCGCCGCCTAAATGAGAGGGGTGTTTTTTTGCAGAGTAGCCGTTCGGGGTTCGAGGAAAAATGGGTTGATTTCATTTTTTTTTTAATCAACATGTTTAGACCTCTCAGTTAGAGGCGTAATATCAATATAAAACAATTTCTTCACAAAAATACTCAAATGATGGCTAGCTCTAAGACGATAAAATACATATTCTTCGCCGCCACCTCTTTTGTTGCATTGGCTGCATCTGTTCAAGCGCAGGATTTTTCAGTTAGATCCAGTGAGTCGAACGACTCAACTAGTCTTACTTTCTCACTGTTTTTTGATGGCACATCCATCGACGGAACCGATGATGTATTAATGCATGGCACCCAATCGGTTGATGAAGGACTCGCTGGTGATACTTTTTCTTGGGTTGTGACCGCAGTTACAGATTGGAACACGGCGACTGCACAGTCGCAGATTAGCGCGAATACTTTAGGCACCTATCTAAGTGGCTTGACCGCAGGACAAATTGGCGCCGCAGGTAATGGTCGAATTGGTGTTGTCGGTGGAAGTAATGATGGCGAAATCGGTGATGGAGAAGCGTTAATTTTTGATTTTGACGTCAGCGGACTCAACAACAGCTCGGTTCTCTCCTTAAATACGGCTTATTCAGCCGCTACGACGGACGCAGCGTTTGATTTCGTGATTTACGATTCGGGTGACAATACGGTTGTAACGTCAGCGTTCAATTCAACGAACTTTAGGCCTGATTTAGGAGATCAGGTAGTTCAGTCCGATTGGATCATGGTTCTTTCTGGCACAGGTGGTGAGGGTGTGACTGGAGACTGGAGATTGAATCACCTGCTTCTTGGCTTTACGCCAACGGCTGTCCCCGAGCCAGGCACGTTCGCACTCCTTGCGGGTTGTGCAGCCTTCGTTTCGATCATGCTGCGTCGCCGTAGCTAGTCCGACGTCACGAATATTTTTCAGGTTTATATAGGTGAAGGCCTACTTCGCAAGCAGGGGGCTTTTTT
>CESN01196862.1_pt1 | contig 26166 bp, 27 predicted proteins | sample 531181 | NCBI WGS metagenome assembly CESN01 (sample SAMEA2621990, study PRJEB7988) | marine metagenome | isolation source: saline water (ENVO:00002010), including
GTGGTTTTAGCAGTTGGCGTAGAACAAATGGGTAAAGGTCTTTTAGGCGGGGCCTCAAATGGCGATGGAATACCAAAAGAAGGCCTTCTTGGATCTGGAACAATGCCCTGCGTTTTCGCTGAGGCAGGCATGGAACACTCTAAAGAATATGGGACAACTTTTGAGCAATTTGCAAAAATTTCAGTAAAAAATCATCATCACTCAACAATGAATCCCAAAGCAATGTATCAAATTGAAACACCTTTAGATGATGTAATGAATGCTGAGATGATTTCATATCCAAACACCAAACTGATGTGTTCGGTAAATGTAGATGGTTCCGCTGCGGCGGTATTGGTTTCTGAAAAAAAAGTAAAAGAGTTAGGGTTAGCTCGTGCAGTTAAAGTAAGAGCTTCTGCGATGGCGAGTGATCCCTATACTGATAGAGATCTTGTGATGCCTGATGTTAACGCATGCACAAGATTGGCAGCAAAGGACGCTTACGAGCAAGCAGGCATAGGTCCAGAAGATGTAAATCTTGTTGAATTACATGACTGTTTTGCAACTGCTGAAATGTTGCATTATGAAAACCTTGGTCTTTGCAAAGATGGAGATGCTGGCAAAATGATTGACGAGGGTCACGTGGAATTAGGTGGAAGGGTTCCTGTGAATGTCTCTGGAGGACTTCTATCTAAAGGACACCCTCTTGGTGCGACAGGGATAGCAAACATTTATGAAGTTTGCACCCACTTAAGAGGCGAAGCGGGTAAAAGACAAGTAAAAGATGCAAAGTTTGGTTTGACACATGTGATAGGACTTGGAACAGCTTGTGCCATTCATATTCTTGAAAAGGCTTAGAACTTGTTGATTGGAGTAACAGGAGACACACATAATAATTTAAAAAATATTGCTGTAATTTGTGATATTTTTAACAAAATTAATCCTTCGTTTGTTATCCATACAGGCGACATAACCTTACCCAAATCTTTACAAGCCTTTTCTATTTTGAAGATGCCTTTCATTGGAGTATTCGGCAATAATGACGAATTAGAAAAAAAAGATTTGTTGTTAGAATCGAAAAAATTTAATTGTAAATTATTCAATGAACCTCATTTTTTGAAGATTGATAATAAAAGAATACATATTCTTCATCATCCTGATTTAATCACGGATGAGATGATTTTAAACAGTGACATCATTTTGCATGGTCATACTCACAGATACAGATCAGAAGTCATTGATAATGCTTTGATTTTTAATCCTGGAGAATCCGCAGGATTCTTGAAAGGAAAAAATAAAGTAGGTTTAGTCGACACAAAAAAGAATATTTCAAGAATTATTTCTTTTTAAAGAGAAATAAAAAATAAAACTTATTATTTCAAAAAGAAAAAAAAAGCTTACTAAGGGCCTAATAAGTCTATTAATACCATTAGAGTCTAAGACCGTATTTTCAAGAAAAAATATAGAAATTATAGGGGCTATTTCTGGACTACCAGGAGCAATAAACCATATGGATCCAAAAATAGAAAAGAATATAGGAGTACATAAAAATTTTAAAAAGACATTCGTAAACAATTTTGCAAATGTTGCGCTTAATACTAATAAAATCAAATAATAGATAACCCAAAAAATAATCATATATTCATATCTTCCATGAAAATTTCAACATACGATTTTTTTTTAAACACTTCATAGAAAGAACTTTTTTCTATTTTTTTTCTTCTTGTTATTTTAGAGATTTCTTTTAAAGACTTATCGAAAAATATAAATGAAGGGGGAATATTTTTTTTAATTGCAAGTTTTTCTCTCCAAAGAAAAATTTCTTTTTCTAAATTAGAAAGTTTCTTTATTTTATTTAACCTAGATACAAAGAGCTCTTGATTCCCTAAATTTGCTTCAGTTGTAGATTCTTTAAATGTTTTTTCTAGAAGTTTTAGTTTTTTTAGCTTTTTGATTTGTTTTTTATAAATATCAATCAAAAAAGAAACGTCATCAGCTGCATAACGTAATTGCTTGCTATTTAAGGGCCTTCTTAGCCAATCTGAATTAGTTTCAGATTTATTTAATTTAATTGAAAAATAATTATTCACTATTGAGCCATAATTTCTAATTTTTCCACCATTAATATTTTTTTCGGCAATTTGGATATCAAAAACTTTTTTTACTTTTATATTTAAATTTGTATTCAAAATAGTCGTATCACTTCTTGAAGAATGAAAAATAATTAATTTATTCATATCTTCAAGAATGTCTTTTAAAAAATAAAGATCATTACATTTTAAGTAGTCTATTAAAAAAATTCTTTCTGAGGTGGAAATTTGTAATAGTGAAAGTCTAGGAAAGTATGTGTTTCTCCAATCAAATTCAGTATCAATGCCGAGAAATTTTTCTTGTTTTATTGATTTCTTAACTAAATTTAAATCTTCTGGGTGCTCTATCAAGAAAACTTTCTTTTTTTTCTTTAACCAAAATTTAATTTTACTTACAAGATCCATCAATCTGATTCTCCTCATAACAAACGTAGAGTATTATAGTTTACTAAGATATTCTTAAATTTATTTGTGGTGAAAATATTAAAAATTAAAAATTTAGAAGAGGCTATGTCTTTAGCCCTCAAAGAGTCAAAGCATCTTTTTGAAAGCAAAAAAAACCTCTCAATATGCATGACGGGAGGAAGATTTGGAAAAGAATTTTCAAAATTTATTGTAAAAAAAAAGCTTAAAATTTTTAATAAAAAATTTTTTTTAAGTGACGAAAGAATAAATTGCTCATTGAGCGACAAAAATTACTACTTAATTTGGGCGCCTATGAAACAATATAATAAGGATAACATATTTTATTTTTTCCAAAATAAGAAAAATATTATAAATAAGCATACGAAAAAAAATATTTCTAATTTTCCACATCATGATTTATGTTTTTTGAGTCTTGGGGAAGATGGTCATCTAGCTGGGCATTTTGAAAACTCAATTAACTTTAGCACTAAAACCTGTTTTACAGACAAGGCTCCAAAAAAACCTTTTAGAAGAGTAAGTTTTAGGGTTGATTGGCTTCTTAGATCAAAGAAAATAATAATTATAGTTCTAGGATTACCAAAAAGAAACGCTCTCAGAACACTTATGAATGGTAAAAGTCAACACTCTAAAGAATTAAAAAATAATGCTAATCGAGTTACTATTATCACTGATTTAAAAATTAATTTAAGTAGATTAAGCTAAGTAGTTTTTTAATATAGAAAAAATATCTTTAACATTTAAGTTTTTATTCAAAGGAATTTCTGCCATATTTTTTGATAAAAATAGATACCCTTTTGAAGAATGTTTACCATTTTTTAAAGCTACAAAAGAAAGATTCCTAAACATATTTATTTTTTTTGAGCCAACTTGTATAAAATCATCTTTTTTTATTTCCTTCCTGTATCCCAAAGTGACAAATAAAGACTTTTCTCTTTTTTCAGGATAAAAGAAAAGCTTCTCTTTATTAAGATATATTTTATTCAATTTTTCTAAGGCTGCATCGGCATCCTCCTCACTGTCAAATTCAATCAAAAAATCTCTAGTCATACGTGGATAGACTTTTTTAAATTTTATTGATAAAGATGTCAAAAAGGATTCGTGATTTTTAGGCCTATAATAAAAAATAGACTTTTCATCAAATTCTTGGGAAATAGCAGTAGCAATAATTATCTTATCTGAAATATTTCTTAATGCCTTCTGGATAATCCTGTCGTAAATAAAAAACATTTCTTCAATTGGATCAAAAGATGAAGAAACATACCATTCAGGATTTTTATTGTAATTTTCATTAAAGGTAGAATTAAATAGGTAATGATGTTGTATATGTGCGCCAGCATTAAGAAAAAGTGTTGAAAAGTTTGTTTCATGATTTTTCCTTAATTTAAAAAAAACATCACTCAAAAGTAAGTCTAAAAATAAAGCTTTCCGCCACGGCCTCCCTTTAGAAAGAAGAGCTAATTGCAGATAAGTATAGAGATTTTTAAAATCAAAAAACCTTAAAAAAGTTAAAAAAATAAAAAAATAACTTTTCAAAGTGATTTTATTTGAAGAATTATCATTTACAGATTGTTTAACGAAACTTGTTATTATTTTCTCCCAAAAAGTATTACCAGGGCTTGTTTTTGTCCATGGATCAGGAATGAAAAAAGGAGCTTTTTTTAAATCATTTTTCAGATTCATTGCAGAAATTACACCTACCTTATAATTTGAATTTTCTGCAAATTTGAAAATATTTTCTTTGTCACTAAATATAACATCCCCTAATCTAAATATTTTATGCTCTTTAGCGGAAAGACCAGTATGAATTGAAGGCCATTGTATCCAAGGCTCAAGTAAATCGTAATTTTCTTCAGAATTTGTCTCTATGTAATCTAAAGAAAAAACTTTTTTAAAACCTTCTAGATTTAATTTATCTCTATAGCGAGATGCTAAATCAAAATTTATTTCATTGAGTTGAAGAAACAGGACATCTTTCATAACTATTTTATTACCAAGGCCCCTCCTAGAGGAACTTCATAAAAGAAACTGGGATTGTTTTTTAAAAAAAATTCGTCAAAGGCTTTTTTTGCTCCGGGAAATTGACAAAAATTATAATCATCGCAGACTATAATTCCCTTCTGATTTAATCTTGAATAAAAGAAATTCAAACTTTCAAGAGTTGGCTCATATAAATCTACATCTATGTGAATAAAACAAAAACTTTTATCTTTTACTTCATGAAATCTGTCAGGAATCCAGCCTTCATATATTTTTAAAAAATCAAATTTGCTTAAGTTCTCTTCTAATTCTGCTTTTGTTGATGAAAAGGCTAGCTTTTCTTCTAAAATTCTTTCGGATGTCAAATTTTCGCGAAGATTTTTATCTTTTTCGGTTTTGTCTGAGAGACCTCCATCGAAAGAGTCAAAAAGATGCAATAAGGAATTATTTTTTCTTTCTTTTAAATGTGAAGAAATAATGTATGCAGATTGACCTTTCCAAACTCCACATTCAACATAGTCACCTTGGACATCATATTTTTTTATATGTTCAAGGCAATTTTGCAAGTTATAGAATCTTAATTCTCTATATAAATTTGTATCTGAAGAGTTTCTTGAGGCCTTTAAAGATTCAAAATAGAGTTTTACTTTCTTATTTTTTTCAAAAAAAGGCTCCCATATATTTCTATCTATTAATTCAAAATTTGAAAAATTATTTTTTTTATATGTGATAAAACCATAACCAAAAATATCTAAAAAAATGGTTAATAGATTTTTAATTAGTTTTTTCATAGTATAAATTTTAGCTACGTTATGATTGCTTTAGAAAAAAATGTTCTCTGTATCTAATTGGAATCTTTCTAATCAAGTCAAAAAAAGTATTTTCTAATCCATGACTTCTGGCAGATTTAAACATATCCCTATTTTTTTGATAAAAAGATTTTAAACCTCTATTGCTAAAACCTCCTGAAGACATAATCACCAAAACTCTATTTATGTATTTGGCTTTTAATTTATGAATCACTAAACATCTCAAAACAAAGTCAAAGTCGGAAGATACAGAATAAGATAAATCAAAATAGCCTATTTTTATAAGAAATTTTTTTCTAAAATAAAATGTAGCGTGCGGTGGCATAACACATTTCTTAAAAGATTCATTAGAAAAGTATTTAGAACTGTAAAATCTTTTAGGTTTTTTTTCTATTAAATTATTAACAATTAATAGATCGCCATAAACTGCGTCTACTTTTTCGTCTTCCAGATTTTTTGATATTATTTCAAGGCTTCTATTGGAATAGAACATGTCATCTGAATTAAGAATCCCTAATATTTTTCCTCTCGAATTTTTCAAGCCTTTGTTCATGGCGTCATAAATTCCATCATCCTTTTCAGAAATCAACCTTATTTTTTCGTTATTAAAGTTTTTGATAATTTCAACCGTCTTATCCGAAGAATTGCCATCAATAATTAAATGCTCGTAATTTTTAAATGTTTGACTATTAACAGATTCAAGACAATTAATGATTGTCTTTTCTGAATTAAAGCATACTGTTATAACGGTTATTAAAGGTTCCATGAATTTACTGATGATCAAGAAACCATTTATAAGTTTTAATTAAACCTTCTTTAAGACGAGTTTTAGGTCTCCATCCCAAGGAATTTAATATATTCGAATCAAGTAATTTTTGCTGTGTTCCATCTAATTTAGAAGAATCAAAGAATATTTTTCCTTTGTACCCTACTACCTCAGAGATGATCTTAGCTAATTCATAAATTGAAATTTCTTTTCCATATCCGATGTTTAAGAAATTATGACTTTCACCACAGGCTTCATTGAATTCCCCTTTTTCAAGATCCATTATAAAACAACATGCTTCAGCTAAATCATCTACGTAAAGAAATTCTCTTTTTGGCTTTCCGGTACCCCATAAATTTATCGAAGAGTTATTGTTTATCTTAGCCTCGTGGAGTTTTCTTATTATGCCAGGAATTACATGACTAGACTCAAGATCAAAATTATCTCTCGGTCCGTATAAATTTGTTGGCATGACCGTCCTATAATCCAAATTAAACTGTTTTGAATAAAATTCACACATCTTTAGCCCTGAAATTTTTGCTATAGCATATGCTTCATTAGTTTTTTCTAGTTTTCCGTTTAATAAGTAGTCTTCTTTTAGAGGCTGTCTAGCTTTTTTTGGATAAATACAAGAAGAACCTAAAAACAATAATTTTTTAACATTAGATTTATAAGCCGTATTAATTATATTTGCTTGAATCATTATGTTTTCATACAAAAAATTAGCAGGATATTTATTGTTTGCTTTAATCCCTCCCACTTTTGCGGCGCATAAAAAAACTTGATCTATATTCCTTTTTTTGAAGTATCTCTCAACCTGATTTGTATCCATCAAATCTAAATTTTTCCTTTCCTCAAAACAAATTTTTACTTGCCTTGATTTTAGTATATTTAAGATAGCAGAACCTACCATTCCGTTATGGCCAGCTATAAAAATCTCGCTCATTTTATTTTTATTTCCTTTGAAGATTCTTTAAGGTCATTTTCAATCATTTCCTCAACCATTTCGTTTAGAGTGATTTTTGGTTTCCAGCCTAAATTCATATTAGCTTTTGAAGAATCTCCTAAAAGAGAGTCAACCTCTGAAGGTCTAAAATATCTTGAATCAATTCTTAAAATTATGTCCCCTTTTTTTAAAGGGGTCTTTTTTTTATTTCTGATGTTTACAATTTCTGCTAGTTCATTTATTCCACTGCCTTTAAATTCTATTTCTATACCCAAATAGTCAAGTGCAATCTTTACAAAATCTCTGACACTTGATTGTTTTCCTGTACTAATTACGTAATCTTCTGGCTTATCCTGTTGAAGCATCAACCATTGCATATATACATAATCCTTGGCATGCCCCCAATCTCTCATAGCTTCCAAATTTCCTAAATAAAGACAATCTTCAATGCCTAGATATATTCTTGAAAGAGTTCTGGTAATCTTTCTGGTCACAAAAGTTTCCCCTCTCCTAGGAGACTCATGATTAAACAAAATTCCGTTGCACGCAAAAATGCCATAAGCTTCTCTGTAATTTACAGTAATCCAGTAAGCATAAAGCTTAGCAACAGCATAAGGAGATCTGGGATAAAAGGGAGTTTTTTCACTTTGTGATGGTTCTTGAATAAGACCATAGAGCTCGGAAGAAGAAGCTTGATAAAACTTTGTCTTCTTTTCAAGATTTGCAGATCTAATTGCTTCTAGAACTCTTAAAGTGCCTAAAGCGTCTATGTCCGCAGTATATTCTGGCATGTCAAAAGAAACAGAAACATGAGATTGAGCGCCTAAATTATATATTTCGTCTGGTTTAATTTTGTTGACAATATTACCAATGCTTAAAGTATCAGATAAATCTCCATAATGTAAAAAGAAATCACTTTTTTTATGAAGATCTACATATATATGATCTATTCTTTTTGTATTTAAAGATGATGATCTTCGTTTAATTCCATGAACTTCATAGTTCTTAGACAAAAGTAATTCTGCTAAATAGGATCCATCTTGTCCGGTTACACCAGTTATTAGAGCTTTTTTTTTCAAACCTATGCCTGCTAAATTAATTCGTAATATTTTTACACATCAAATTTATAATTTCGTCTAAATCCTTTCGACTCGACCATTTTAACTTTGATTTAGCTTTTTTTGGATTTCCACCATTAATTATTACATCGTTTGGCCTCTTGAACTTCTCAGAAATTTTTAAATGATCCTTATAATTTAAATTAAAATTTTTAAAAACTTTTTCAATGAAACTTTCTAAAGAATATAATTTGCCAGTCGCAAGAACAAAATTTTCAGGATTTTCTGTTTTAAGAATTTTATACATTCCTTCTACGTAATCTGGTGCCCATCCCCAATCTCTTTTAATTGAAATATTTCCAATAATTAAATCCTCGGCATTTCCTTTAGAAATATTGTAAGCACCTAATACAATTTTTTTTGTAACAAAGTTATGAGGTCTTAATGGAGATTCATGATTGAAAGCAATTCCAGTCGAACAATGCATATCAAAAGAATCTCTATAATTATCAGTCAAGTACATTGAAGAAGCTTTTGCAACAGCATATGGACTTAAAGGCTTTATTTGTGACTTTTCACACGAAATATCTTCTTTATTTCCACCGTAAATTTCTCCAGACCCCGCATTAAAAAATCTACAATTAATATTGCTGTTTTTAATTGATTCTAAAATATTTAAGGTAGCAATATAGATACTTTCATGAGTATCAATGCGGTTTAAAAAAGAAGCGCTTACTGATGTTTGGCCTGATAGATTATAAATTTCATCCGGATTAATATTTTTGATAAGTTTAAAGATTTGTTTATATTTTTTCATGTCTACTTGATGAAGAGAAACAAATTGCTTGATTTTTAAAATTTCTAAATTTTTTGAGATATTTAGAATATTCCGCGTAACGCCATGAACTTCATATCCTTTTTTTAACAGAAATCTTGATAGATAACTTCCATCTTGCCCAGTAATTCCAAATATAAGTGCTTTCATCAAAATAATTTTTTATAAACTTCATAAGTCTCTTTTGAACATTTTTCCCAACTAAAGAGTTTTGATCTTAAATACCCAAGCTTTATTAATTTTTTTCTTAAAGAATGGTCAAAAATAATTTTATTTAATTGTAAACTCAAAGAGTCTTTTTGAGACGGATTAAATAACAAAGATGCATTTCCAACAACTTCTGGAATTGAACTGGTGTTAGAGCATATCGTAGGGCATCCTTTTGACATAGCTTCTAAAGGCGGAATGCCAAATCCTTCGTAAAAAGAAGTTAAAACGAAAACTAAGGCGTACTTGTAAAGATTGCTCAGGACGATGTCATCTCCGCTTAAATACTTAATTTTTACATTATATTTTTTATATAACTTTGATTCATTTTGAGAAACTTTTTCCCCACCGAAAGCAACTATTGTTATTCCTTGAAAATTTAAATTTGAAACTGACTTAACTAATAGAATAAAATTTTTGTAATTTCTTCTGTTTCCAACATATAGTATGTAATCCTCTTCAATAAGCCTCTTACCCTCATCTAAGGAATTGAGTTCGTGTCCCAAGTGAACTACCGATATTTTTTCAGGATTTATATTATAAAATTCAATTAAATCTTTTTTAGTTGAGTTTGAAATACTTATTATGTGGTCTGCTCTTAAAATAGATTTTTTTTTAGAATTTAAAATATTGTTATAAAAATAATTATACTGGGGAAATTTTTCTTGAATGATATCAAATACAGTAATCACTCTAATAGTGTTTTTCGACAATTTTGCAGAAAATCCATCGTAATAGGTCTCATGAAAAATATCTGAAGTAATTTCATGCCTTGGTCTGTTCAAGATTTGCAAGAATTTTCCAGGTATTTCAAAACCTTCTTTTAAATATTTTGAATTCAAAAAAATATTTTTTTCGTTTTCTGTAAAGTACTCGCATTTATAGAAATTTCCTAAGACTTTTAGATCGATTGGTTTATATTTGCTTAAATTTAGTATGATTTTACTGAAGAGTCTTGAAATTCCCCCATATCTTTGCCAACCAAAAATTTGTCCATCGTAAGTGATTTTCATTACTTATCGACACTCCTCGAACCTAGGGCAAACTTCAAAATTTCTTTCGTAGTCCGTATTGTAGAAAATTGATGAATAAGGATGAAATAGATTCATAAATTCTAGCCTAGAATAAAAAATTGAAGACAAAGATACTACAAAAATTATTAAAAGAAATTTATTGAGTTTTGATTTTATAAAATATTCTATAACTCCGATTAAATATGCCCCCGCAATAATTGAAAAATATATGTCCATCCGAGAATTAAAATAAACTACTTTGTAAGTTCCCACTATATAAGCCCAGATAGTTAAAGAAGAAAGCATTATAAAAAAATTTAATTTTTTCACTTCGCTGGAAACTGAATTTATAAAATGAAAAGACGCAGAATAATAGAAAATATAAAAGCCAAAAAGATAATAAATTTTTCTAGCTAATCCCAAGATTGGATTTGCATAAACATTTGCTCCCACTTTAGAGGAATAGTCGGATCTTCTACCTAACTGTGATAAAAAGTAATCTAATAGCGAAATTAACTTTTCGGCAAATAACCCAATCCCGAATAAAATCAAAAACAATAATATAAATAAGTTCCAAGATATCCCGTAAAGAAAAAAAGTAAGTATCAGTGGCAAAAGAGAAGTATGGAACATACTTCCAATAAACATGAAGAATAGAAACCAAAGAAATCTTCTTTTTAATATCATGTTAATTGCAAGAGCAAAAAAACCAATAGCAATCATTTGTCTCAGAGAACCTGAATACCACGGAATAGTAGTAATCAAATAAAAGATGCTCAGAAAGCTTTTGTTAGTTATAAAAAAAACGGAAGTAAATAAAGGTACGTAAAGTAACATCATTACAATAGAGAGGAAAAAGGTATAATTTTCAGTAATATTTCTTATAACGTAATTTAATAAAACAAACCCCGGTTCAAATATTTGGGTTGAAAGAATCGTAACAATAGATATTTCTTTCGAAGCCTGAAAAAAATTAAAATAAGGCAGCCAGTCAACACCTTGATTCCATTTTGTTGATTCAAAAAAAATTAAAGTTATTAATAAAATGAAAAAAACTCTATTCCTACTTTTTATCTCGAACAAATAGTCATAAATTACGATTAACAAAGAAAAAAATGAAAAAATTTCAATCATTTTTCACTCATCAAGTTTTTATAAACAGATTCTAACTCTTTAGAAAACCTTTCTTCAGAAAATTTTTTTACCTGTTCGATACCTTTGTTAATTAGTTTATTTCTGAAGTTTTGATCCTCTTTAATCTTTATGATTGCATCACAAAACTTATTTTTTTCTTTAAGATCGCAAAGCACAGCAGCTTCATTTAAGGTTTCACGGAAAATTGGAATATTTGAACAAATTGCTGGTGTTCCACAAGCCATAGCCTCTAAAGGAGGCCAACCAAAGCCCTCTGACAAAGAAGGGAACAAAAGTAAATCTACATCATTATACAAAAGAGCTAATTCTGAATCTTCAATGTTATTCTTAAAAAAAATTCTAACTTCTTTTCGAAAATAAATTCTTTGTTTTTTTTGAATGTTTAAATGGCCTCCAACCCAAAATACCTCAATTAGATAATTTTGTTTTTGAGAAAGATCATTGATGATTTCACTTGAAAATTTTATATTTTTATAGAAGTGATTGCCTATAAGAAGAATTTTAATTTTTTTCTTTTCAGTTTTATAATTTTCTAGTTTTTTAAAAATGGGATTAACGGGGTTATATATAACCAAAATTTTTGAATCATCTACACTACAGTATTTTATAACGTCTTTTTTTGTTTGCTCACTTACACAAATAATTTTATCTGCCCTTTTCAAGGCTAAAATCGATAACCTGAAGAGATATGGATTTTTTTGAAATTTATTTTTTATTTTTTTTTTCCAAAATAATATAGGAATAATATCGTGAACAGTAATTATTACTCTCGAATTAAATTTTAAAAAAGCAAGATGCGAATAACTTTGATCAATAATATGATTAAATTTTTCTTTTTTTAAAAAAAATAATAATGGATAGAAACAATACCTTGCTAACCTCATTCTTAAATTAAAGAAGGTCGGAATTATTTTAAATAAATGGGGAATATTAGGTATGTAAAATTTTACATTTTCGAATTTCTTTTTTTTTATAAAATTGAGTAAATTATCTAAGTAAATTTCCATACTAAACCTTTTATCTTCTTTAAATACTGAAAAAATTAAGAGCTTATTTTTTTTCATGTCCTCTTTTCACAATATCTTAAAAGGTTGTCTATTTCTGTTTTATGGTCATATTTAAATTTAAAACCTAAATCCTTAAGAAGGTTTGTAGAAAAAAATAAATTTGTAGGTTTCTTTTTTTCTGGAATTTTACTTAAGATATTTATTTCAAGATTTTTAGAGACAATCAGCGAAGCTCTTTCTTTAACGAAATCCATTATCTGAGAAACGGTAAATGTTTCTTCTGAGCCAACATTAACTACGCCGCTATAAACTTTATTTTGTCTTAAGAAAAACTCGATCGCTCTACAAGATTCTTTTATAGGTATAAAATTTCTTAAAGAATTAGGATTCATGATATCTATGGTTAGATTTTGAGTGGCTTTAAGACAAGCTTGGTTAAGCAAAAGATTCCAGCATTCTTTAGAATTAAATACTGGAGGTCCATATCCATTAGAACATCTCAAAATTATTTTCTGAGGATTATTTTCTTCTCTATTGAAAAGAATAGCATCTTCGCCTGCAGATAAAGATTTTGCATAAGGATTCTTATTTTCTCGTGGACTTGTTTCAGATATAAAACCTTCTAGATTATTTTTATACACATGAATACTGGATATAAAGATGATTTTAGGAATTGACAATTTCTTACAAATTTTCAATATCGATCTTGTTGACTCTCTCTTAAATTTAATTGATTTTGAAGGAAATTTCATAGAGTCTGATGCATTCATTCCTGCCATGTGGACTACCGCATCATAACCTTGCATGGAATTAATTAAAGACTCTTCGTCCTTCCATGAAATTTCTTCAATAATAATATTTTCTGGTATTTTTTTATCTTTTTTATTCCTCGTTAAAACTTTGACCTTATAGTTTCTACTCAATAATAAACTTGCTAAGTTAGAGCCAAAGTATCCACATCCTCCAGTTATTACTACTTTCATAAAAGTTTAATCATAGATCCAAGGAGTGTGTTTTTTATCCCATAATTCTAATAAATTTTGATGATCCCTTTTTGAGTCCATGCACATCCAAAAATCTTTATGTTGAAAGGCCATTAACTCTCCTTCCTTAGCTGCTTTTTCGAGAGGCTCTCTTTCTAAGAGAGTAGAATCATCTTGTATATAGTCAAAAAATTCCCTATTAAAAACGAAAAAGCCGCCATTTATCCATCCCTGTCCTAGTTGAGGTTTTTCTTCAAAAGAAGAAATAACTCCATCTTTTTCAATCTCTAATTCTCCAAATCTTGCTGCAGGTCTCACAGCAGTCATAGTTATTAATTTCCCATGAGATTTATGAAATTCAATCAATTTTGAAATGTTAACGTTTGACAAACCATCGCCATAGGTAAGCATACATAAATCATCTTGTATAAAATCTTTCATTCTCTTCACCCTTCCTCCAGTCATCGAGTTATCACCGGTTTCTATTAAATTTACTTTCCAATTAGTTGAAGAATCATCAAAAATTTTTTTTTCTCCATTAGATAAGTCAATTGCAAAATTTGAATTTAATATTTGGTAATTTAAAAAATAATTTTTTATAACCTCAGATTTATAGCCAAGGGCAACGTAAAATTCATTATGACCAAAATGGGAGTAGGATTGCATAATATGCCAGATTATTGGTTTCCCTCCAATTTCAACCATAGGTTTTGGAATATTTTGAGTATATTCTGCTAATCTTGTTCCTAAACCACCTGCCAAAATGATTACTTTCATAAACTCTCCTAATTTAAAACATCTTGATCATTTCATTTGCTTGAGTTTCAACGCTTAAAGAGTTTCTTGCGTATCTTGATCTTTCTTCTTTTTCAGCAACCTGTAAATGATTATTGTCTAACTCTAAAGATATTATCTCAGATAATTGATTAAAGTCTCCTTGTTCAAAAAAAATTCCATGATTACCAATTAAAGAAGGTAAATTTCCTGAATTAGAATAAATTACTTTAATTCCACAAGCCAAAGCTTCAGCAGCAATTCGACCATATTGCTCTTTCCAAAAGCTCATCTCTATGGATGGCACTACTAAAATATCTAAAGAATTCAAAAAAGATCCCATTTCTTCATGTTTTGGGTCAACAAAAATTACTTTATCTTTAAGCTTTCTTTCATTTATCAATCTATGTATTTTTTTTTGATAATCAGACGAATAATCTTTAAACTCATCTAACATTAAATTCCATCGATTACTTTGAATTAGAGATAATGCTTTAATTAGCACATCTAGTCCCTTTTCAGGAACAGTCCTTCCTAAATAACCTATTAAAAATTCATTGATATTTAATTTAATCCTCATTTCTTCTCTCTTTTTTAGATCTATGTGGAAAAGTTTTGTATCAAAGCCAAGTGGTATCTTTTTTACTTTTTTAAAACCAAATTTTTTGTAGTTTTCTGTTCCTTCATTATTTATTGTAAAAACTACATCAACAAAATATTTAGATAAATTCAACATGAGACTTGTAAAAAATGTCTGAAAGAAAAATTTAAAGCCTTTTCTTTTTAAAGTACTAATAAAATTAATACAAAGATTTTCGCATGTAAGGCAATAGACTTTTGATTCAACCAAGAGTGAAAAAAAGCAACACGATAAAACCATGAGTGATCCTGGATCATTATCGATTAATATAATTTCTGGTTTTTCTTGAGTAATAATTTTTTTTATATTTTTAAAATTCATTATTCTTGGTCTTCTAGTATCTATTTCGTCAAAAATTATTCTTAAATCCTTCTCATTATCTGGATCGGCAGAAACTAAAGTTTCATTAAAGTAAGTTTGCTTAGGAACTAATAAAATTAATTCAAAACCTTTTTTATTGAGAATTCTGTAAATTTCTCTATTAACTGACTTATGACAAGCTGTTGATAATGCCAAAATTTTTTTCATATTTTGTTTTTTAAGTAGAATTTCAAAATTACTTTAGGAATAAATAACAAAATTAATAATTTTAATTTCTTTGAAAAATTTAAATAGTTTAAAATTAATATGATTCTTCTTTTTTTATTCGAAAGAACTAAATATATTGCATATAACCACATAGATCTTTGAAGAAAAAATTTATAATTGTTTAGTTCAGAAAAGTTTTCTTTAATATTTGGCTGATTTTTCCATAAAAAAAATTCTTCTCCCACCTTAAAGTTTGTTCTTAGACCTAAATTATTTGAATGCCATCTATAAGTAGCCAAGAAGTTTTTATTTATTTTTATTCTTGCTGACCTTGAAAGCCTCAACACGAAATCAAAATCTTCTATGATGTTAAATCTTTTATCAAAAAAATAAGTCATAGATTCTAAGATTTTTTTTCTGAACATCAAAGTAGATATATGGATGTCATAGTTCAATAATAGTGAATTGATTTGGTCTTTATCATCAAACTCCTTAAGACAATCCTTTTTTATTATTTTAAAATCTTTTCTTTCGTTTATGAGGAGATAATTTGATGCAGAAATACCAACTTTTGAATCTCCGAAATCATTTACTTGAATTTTTAATTTGTTTCTATCCCACGTATCATCTGAATCTAAGAATGCTATAAACTCTCCTTCTATTTTTCTTAAAGCAAAATTTCTAGCTGAGGCAAGAGAAATCTTTTTTTTAGTTCTAAAATATTTGAATCTGATATCTGACGCAAACTTATTAAAAATTTTGGCAGTTTTATCGAAAGAACAATTATCAATAAAGACGACTTCGAAATTTCTAAAAGATTGATTTTGCACGCTTTTTAGGCACTCAAATAAATATTTTTCACCATTAAAACAATTAATAACTACACTTATTTCAGGATCAAATGGTTCAGTAGGTGAACTCATTTCTTTCCAACTTGTCAATTAATTTTTTACAGACAAAATCAACTTCTTTATCTTTTAAATCTGCATGTAGAGGCAAGGTAAGTATTTTTGGAAAAATTCTTTCTGTAACTTCAAGGGGATTGTTGTGGGCTTTCACACAAGAAAACTTTTCTAAGTAATGGTTAGGTTTCCAATGAATTCCAGTTTCTATACCATCTTTCAAAAGGTCTTTTCTCAAAGCGTCCCTTCTATTCAATTTAGGAATTATGATCGGAAAAATATGAGGAACAATAAATTTATAATTTAATTCTAAAGTCCTTATAAAAGAACAATCTTCGAACTTATCTTTATACAAAAATGCAATCTCCTGTCTCCTTTTTGCCATTTTTTTGAATCTTTTGAGTTGTTCAATTCCTATAGCAGCCATCAAGTTACTCATGTGATATCTCCATCCTTGATGTTTTACTTCAAAGTCCCACGATCTTTCATTAAAATTCCTTTTATTAGAATCTTTTATAACTCCTAGTAATCTTGAGTCTTTAACTAAAGATAAAACTTTTTGATCATCAGTAACAATTGCTCCACCTTCCCCGGAAGTTATGTTCTTTATACCATCAAAACTAAAGCAACTTATATCGCCGAAACTTCCGACTAATTTTGAACCTATTTTTGTTCCAAAAGCATGAGCGGCATCTTCGATAACTCTTAAATTAAATTCTTTTGCAAAATTGTAAAGTTCATTTAAATCTCCGGTTCCTCCTGAGTAAAATACAGGCATAATTGCCTTAGTGTTTTTTGTTACTCTCTTTCTGCAGTCATCTATATTTAATGTCAGATCGTTTTCATTTATATCGCAAGGAACTGGTGTTGCTCCTGTAGCCGATATCGCCTGAAATGAGGCGACGTAGGTAAGAGATGGAACAAGAACTTCATCTGGATTGGATATTCCAACCGCTTGAAGCGCTAAATGAAGCGCTGAAGTGCCGCTTGATACACAGACTGCGGGCCTACCAATAAAGTTAGTTAACTTATTTTCGAATGAAGCCACTTCCTCTCCCATTCCAAGATATTCCTTATCTAAAACACTCAAAACGCCTTGTTTTTCACTTTTTGATATTGATGACTTTGATAATCTAATCATTTTTCCAACTATAATCTATTTCCGATAATTTAATTTTATCGACCTCTTTAGGATTGTGGTTTAAATCAGCTATGTTGCAAACTATAGATTCTCCAGAATCAACGCCTGAAAATCCTACCCAAAGATTAGGGGGTATATTTAATCTTAAATAATTATCTCTGGAAACTATATATTCAGAGTACTGATTTTTGCGCGGGGGGTCTTTAAAAATTACAAATTTTACTTTCCCATGAGGTACAACAAAATTCATCGTCATTTTGTTATGTTTTTTCCAGGCTTTAATTTTATTTTTCTTAATTGTAGAAAAATAAATCTCTCCAAAAGAGCTAAAGTCTTCTTCGTAAGACTTTAACCCATGAAGCACATCTCCACCTTCGACAGTAATTATCTGTAATTTAGTAATTTTTATTCCTAGAGAATCTATCATCTTGATTCTCTTTCTTTTCTTATCTGTTCATAACCTGCTATTTGCTTTAAAGAAAAATCTACTAGTTCAGATTCATTTTCGTAAAACATTTGATACCATTCTGATGTAAGTTTTGTATTTTCTTGAAAATTTAAAACTGACTTCCAATTTAAGTCAAATAAAGCTTTCTCACAATTTAATTTAAGCAATTTAGATTCATAAAAATCCTCTTCAACTTCTTGGTTGGCAGTCCATTTTGAGTCCTTCCAGAATCTAGACATTTGTTCAACAAGCTCTTTAACTGAATAATTCTGTTCTGATGAAGGACCAAAATTGAAACTTTGGCCGTTAAGTTTGTTTGAATCAAACAAATTTATTGCCAGTTGTAAGTATCCGCTTAGAGGCTCAAAAACATGTTGCCAAGGTCTTGTGGCGCTAGGGTTCCGCAAAGTTAAGCTTTTATTTTGAGACCAAGCTCTTACACAATCTGGAATTATTCTTAGTTCGGACCAATCTCCTCCACCAATAACATTTCCTGCTCTTGCTGAAGCAACTCTTATGAAGTCTTGTTTTGAAAAAAAGGATCTATAGTAAGAGCTTACGGCAAACTCCGCTGCCCCTTTTGAAGCGCTGTAGGGATCCGGCCCTCCAAGTTTGTCAGTTTCTTTGTAACCCCAGACCCATTCTTGATTGTCATAGCACTTATCACTTGTAATGATTACGGCAGAACATTTTTTATCAGCTAATCTCAATGCCTCCAAGATGTTTACCGTACCAAGTAAGTTAGTTTCCCATGTGTAAATAGGATTGATGTATGCTGGGCCAACTAAAGATTGAGCAGCAAGGTGAAAAACGAAGTCTGGTTTTTCTTGCTTCACAACTGAAATCAATTTGGAAGAGTCTCTTATATCTACTCTAAGGTCTTTTATTGAATTACTTAATTTTAAAGCCTCGTAACAAGAAGGTGAAGATATAGGATCTAATGCTAAACCAGTGACTTTTGCCCCTAGAGAATTTAACCAAAATGCAAGCCATGAACCTTTAAATCCAGTGTGTCCTGAAATTAGTATTTTTTTTCCTTCAAAAATTTCTTTCATTTGAATCTAACATTTGATTTTTAATCCAGCTTAAATTTTTTATTAGTTCGTTCTTAAGAATAGGAAGATTTATTCTCTCATGAGTTGGAAAGTTTACTATATGCTTTGCCGCTTTTTCTGCTTTAGGACAAGATCCTTTTATATATTTTACTTCGTGTAAATCATGATTTCTCATATGCACTACAGATGTGAACCAGATTTGGAGATCAAAGTTTTTTTTAAACTTTTTTTCAAATAATTTTCTATTCTTTACTAAAAAAGAATATCTTAGTAATGGTAAATTATGATTGTTTAATTTTTTTGTGTCTTCGCAAAGAAAATTTGAAAGCATGCAAACAATTTTTTTTCTTTTAGTAATATTATTCTCGTAGCGCTCCAATTGTCTCATTCCTATTAATGCTTGAGAGGAAGTGAATTTACAAGGGAATGGGTACTTATTTGGCTTTGTGATTACTAATTGATCGTCAAAAGAAAAAGTAAGCTTCAATTTTGTGAATACTTTTAAAACTACATCGCCAATCCAAAGTAAGTTAGGATGATAAAAAATAACTTCAAGTAAAAAAGAGAAAATTAACTTTGCTTTCTGAGAAACTTTCAATTCTTTTGCGTCCTTCTGTATTTTGCAAAGTTTGTCGCCTATCAATTTATTATTTGTGCAAGCAACTCCACCTGAGTAAGTATTTATCATTTTACTATGATCAAATGAAAAAAAAGTTATATCACTTAAAGAGCCAATTAAAATATTTTCATTATTTGCAAGACAATGAGCAGCGTCTTCAATAAGATATAAATTTTTTTCTTCACAAATTTTTTTTAGAGAGATTAAGTCACATAGTTTTCCGAAAGTATGCTGAGCATAAACTGCTTTAGTATTGGGTGTTATTTTGTCCTCAATTTTTGTGACATCTATATTAAAATCTCCAAAATTAATATCTACATAAATTGGTTTAGCTCCTGAATAAATAATCGCATTTGCAACAACTACGCAAGTAAAGGCTGGAATAATAACTTCGTCTCCTTTGCCTATATTTAGGGCTTTTAAGGATGAGTAGAGAGCCATCCTTCCTGATCCAAATGAATACACATTATCAATTTTTGAAATATCTTGGAAAAGATTTTCAAATCTTAAAATTGAGTTTTTTGAATGAAAGATAAGGTCATAAAATAGTAAAAAAACGTCATTTATCCTCGAGGAACCAGCTAACGTATTAAATCTGTACGCAATTCTGTTAGGGACTAAGTACTTAAGTTTTCTATAAATTCCTTCCATTTAACTAAATCTTTATTAATAAATAATAAATTATCCTTTTTAGCCTTTTGAATCTTTGTATAGTTTTTTAAAAGATTCACTAGTTCTTTTCCGTCATGGTAAAAAGATACATGTCTCTCTTGAAGAGGGGAAATATCAATCTCATTATTAGGAACAAAAACTAAGACATCTAATCCTGCTAAAAAAGCATCGACAGCTGCATAAGTCATATTACCACATATACAAATATCATAATTTTTGATTATTTCTTTTAAATTTTGATTTACAACTTCAATGTCTAGATCTTTAAAGTCAAAGCTGCGCATTGGCTCATTGTGATGTAACTTTAGACTAAATTTATATTTACTTTGCATTTCTATAATTGCTGGATGAATAGAATCCAGTAGTTTTCTTGTAAGATCTTCAAGATAGTCGCCTAAAACCAAAATTCTTGGAGGATAATCAATTTTTACTTCTTCTAATTCATCCAGCCATGTATATCTCAAAGCTTCCAAATCAATAAGAATATTTTTTGAATGAAATTTTTGAAGCTCTTTACCAAAAGAACGGTTATTAACTGCTATATAATCCGGCAAAGGAATGTCACTATTTTTTTTGTAATAATCAGAATGTTGATATTGATATATATCCCAAAATCTCAGGTTAGGACCATGAGGGACAGAAATTAAATGGCCATGATTATTTTTTTTCCAAAAATAGATTAAGGTTTTCTCCCAAAATTGCTCTTCGTTTAAAAATAATCCAAATTGCTGTTTGGGCAATTTTTCAAAGTACTTTTTGAAGACATCAAAATAAATTAGATTTTTTAAAGAATTAAATCCAACAGAATCTTCTAGAAAATCAACAAAATAATATTCTGAGAGATCAAGATCCCTATGAATAAAACGATTTCTAAAATTCTCTACTTTTAAAAATAAAGTTTTAAAAAATAATATTTTCCATTTTGATAATGCCCATAACAAAGAATCGAAAGAGAAGTAGGATTCTAAAATTTCGTGATGCTCGAAATTTAATGAATTTTCATTTATTTTTTTTATTATTTCTTGAGAGTTTTTAGGTTTTTTTGTGATTTGATTTGGAATATGAAAGTGTGCCCAATTAATAAAAAAATTTTTATTAATAATAACTTCTTGAATATCGCCCCAATAATTGGAATAAAAAAAAGTCTTATTACATCTCGAAATATCAAAATGGTCAAAGAAGGAGAAAAAAGATACATTTCTTTTGTCACTAGTATTTTTAAATTTTTTTCTGGTCTGGAAAAAAAAACTAAAATTATAAGCGAAAAACCTCAGAAAATTATAAAAACATGAAATGATCTTCTTGGCAAAAAAATATTTAAATTTGAGATTAAAGGGTTTAGAAATGAAAGCTTTTGTTTCAATTTCTATTTTCTTTACTTTGCAATATTTTTTTAAAGCGTTTCTCAACTTATCATCTTTAATTTTCAGAACTATTTTATTAGGAAAATTTTTTTCGAGTATCTTAATAAGTGCAAAAATTTTAAGTACTTCATAAATATAATTTTTTTTCCATGGATTTTTTTCATTTATTGATGATGCCCACCAAATATTAAAACCTAAATCTATATCAAAAAATTTTAATAGATTTAACCCGCTACTTTTTTGATTCAAAAGATTTATAAACTCTAAATATTCACCTCTGATCTCTTTTTTATTTTTTTCCAAGTATTCAATTATTGAAATTTCATTTCCTTTTACTTTTCTTGAATTCCAAACAATAGACATTTCATTTTGAAGCAAAACTTCTGAGCGAGAATCAATACTCAAATAAATGGTTTCCTTTTTAGTCACTGTCAATAATCGCTATGAAATTTCTTTAAGCCATTTAACCATTTTTTCAATTCCCCTTTCTAAGCTAATTTTTGGCTCCCAGCCATATAGATCATTTATCTTTTTAAAGCTTCCATAAGTCTCATCATAATCTCCAGGTGTTCCATCAAGAACATTTATTGGATAATTTTTATCCTCATCAAAAGATTTCAAAATTAAATTTATCGCTTCTCCAACAGAAGTCTTTCTTCCAGAACACACATTTAGAATTTCGTATTTTGCTCCTGATAGTCCGACAGTAATCAACGCATCTATAACATCATCTATGTAGATAAAATCTCGTATCCTTTCTAATGAACCTTTCACAAGTATTGGATCTTTTTTCCAAACATAAGACATATAAATACTCAACATACCTTGCATTAAATCTGACATATTCTGACCAGGGCCATATACATTAAATAATCTAAAAATGCTTGAATTAAGTCCTTTAGATGAGTAAATTTTTATAAACTTTTCCGTAGAAAGCTTATTTATGCCATAAAAACCATTAGGAATTTTTAAAGATTCTTCAGAAGCAAAATCTTTCATATTATCTGCATAAACTCCAACAGTACTGGTGAAATTAAACTTTTTCACTTTGTTTTCAAGGGACCATTGTAATAAGTTTAATGAACTTACAGAATTTGAATTAATATCTAATAAAGGATCATAAAATGAAGCTTCGTTTGAGACCTGAGCAGAAAGATGAAAAACAATATCAATTCCTTGTGGAAAAGATTTAAAACTTTTTATATCTGAAAGATCATAATCGTAAAATTTAACATGCTTATTCAAATTAGATTTTTTTCCCTTTGAAAGATTATCTACCACATGTATTTCGTGACCAATATCAAAAAGTTTGTTGACTAAATGGCTACCAATGAATCCTGCCCCACCTGTAACCAGTATTCTTTTTTGTTCGTCCATTAGTTAATATTTTTTAAAAAATAATCAATATTTATGTAAGCATTTGACATTACAGTTCCTTGAGGATTATTTAATAATTTTTTGTTTATTCTAGATCAGAGATTAAATCATTGCCAAGCTCAGTTATAATTCCACTGATGAAAATTATTAAAAATTTAGTAATATCGCCATTAGCCCCGTTTCGTAGTCTCATCTATGGAAAATCTCCTTATTTTTATTACTTAAAAGCAAAAAAGGAACTAAACTGGTATTCAAAGTTTACAAACAATGCAATGATCAACCAAAGCTATGACTGGTACCCAGAAAATAAGAATTTTTTACTTAGTACTAAGATAAAGGGCAGTCCTGACAAATCAGCTGTTAATCAAGGAATATTAAAGTTTTAAAATAAATTTAATTAGACTTCATTTCAAATTTTTAAATGTTCAAAAAACCCAAAATATCACAAGCCTTTGAACATGAAAATAACTTCTATCTTTCTTCAGAAACATCAAGAATTACGAAATTAATAGCACAATTTAAATTATTTGAATTATCTTCGGATGTAACTGGGGAAATAATCGAGTTTGGAGTTTTCAAAGGAGCTTCATTTTCAAGGCTTTTAGCTTTTCGTGATACTTTGGGACAACAACATAAAAAAATAATAGGTTTCGATACTTTTGAAGCGTTTCCTGAGACAAATTTAAAAGTAGACAGCCAAAAAAGAAAAGATTTTATAAATGTTAGTGGTGAGCCAATTTCTGTTGATAATCTTTCTGAATTGCTTACAGAAAAAAATCTTTCTAATTTTGAGTTAATCAAAGGAGATATCTTGCACTCTCTTCCGGAATATTTGAGTAAAAATCAAGATATAAGATTTTCATTTGTTAACTTAGATGTTGATATTTATGAGCCTTCTAAAGTAATTCTTGAAAATATTTATGAAAGAGTTAATCCTGGCGGAATTATTATGCTGGATGATTATACAAAATTTAGAGGGGAAACTGATGCTGTAGATGATTTTTTTTCTTCAAGAGAAGAAATTGTTAATGATCCCTTATACGATAAAACTCCTTTTTATATTATAAAAAAATAAATTAGTTATGAAAAAAGTATTTTTGGCAACCTCAACTTTTGGAAAATTTTCAAAAAAACCGATTGAACTTTTAGAAGAAAGAAAGATAAGTTATTTATGCAACACTTCCGGGAAAAAGTTATCAAACAATGATCTTGTAGAGAAATTAAAAGAATGCGATGGAGTTATTGCAGGTACGGAACTGTATTCTTCAAAGGTTTTAGAACGACTTCCAAAATTAAAGGTAATTTCAAGATTAGGAATTGGTCTTGATAATGTAGACCTTGAATTTGCAAAGAAAAAAGAAATTAAAATATTTAAAACTCAAACCTCACTTAATGAGTCAGTTTCGGAGCTAACACTTGGGTTAATGATAAATGCTGCAAAAAAGATAAATCAACATTCTTCTAACCTTAAAAGCGGCATTTGGAAGAAAGAAATGGGAATTCTTTTATCAAACAAGACGTTAGGCATCATAGGTTTAGGCGGTATTGGCAAAAGTTTAGTGAAGTTATGCCAAGGATTTAATTTTAACATTTTGGCGCATGACATTAATAAAGACAATGATTTTGCAAAAAAATATAAAATAAAATATGAATCTTTTCAAAATCTTCTTAAGAAATCAGATGTCTTATCTTTTCATACAAATCTAAATAGGTCTGCTATTAATTTAATGGGTAAAACACAATTTGATTTACTAAAAAAAAATGTGATTATTTTAAACACTTCCAGAGGAGAGGTTTTTAAAGAAAAAGACCTCCTTGATTTTTTAAAAAAGAATAAAAATGCTTCAGCTGGAATAGATGTTTTTAGTGAAGAGCCTTATAAAGGAAATCTTCTTAAACTCAAAAACATTATAACAACTCCGCACATTGGCTCTTATTCGAGAGAAATCAGAAATGAATTAGAAATTGAATCGGTACTTAATTTAATTAAAGGTTTAAATAATGACTAGAAAAAAACAACAAGTATTAGTTACAGGAAGTTCAGGATATCTTGGAAGTCATCTTGCAGATAGTTTGGATGAAGCAGGATATGAAGTTATTTTATTTGACAAAACCCCCTCAAAATATAAAAGATCTTCTCAGAAAGAAGTTATTGGGGATATTTTAGATAGAGAAAAAATAATTGAAGCGTCAAAGGGCTGCAAGTATGTTTTCCATTTTGCAGCTCAGGCAGATATTGATTCATCATCAGAAAATGTGAGCAAAACTATCCAAAGTAATATTCTTGGTACATTGAATATACTTGAAGCTGCAAAAAAAAATAATGTGGATAGGATAATTTTTGCAAGTTCAATTTATGTTTATAGCGATCTAGGTAGCTTCTATAGAGTATCTAAGCAAACTTGTGAAAAACTTATAGAAGAGTACGAAAGAGAATATAGCGTAAATTATACAATACTTAGATATGGGTCTTTGTATGGTCCCAGGGCTAATGAATTTAATTCAATATCGAAGATACTTACAGAGGCATTAAGCTCAAAAAAAATAACTAGAAGAGGAAATGGTGAGGAAATAAGAGAATACATACATGTAAAAGACGCAGCAGCTTTGTCAATAAAGGCAATACAAAAAAAGTTTAAAAATAAGCACTTAATCATTACGGGAAATCAACAAATAAAAGTTAAGGATTTGTTATTAATAATAAAAGAAATTCTCAACAACAAGATAAAAATCAATTATATTGATGTAAAAGATTTCCATCATTATAAAATCACACCTTTTTCTTATAAACCCACTTTAGCTGAAAGACTTGTACCAGAAACCTTTCATGATTTAGGCCAAGGAATATTAGATATGGTTTATTCGATAGAAGAAAAAAATTCATTGCAAAAGGATACAAAAAAAGTTTCTTTGACCAAAAGAAAGAAAAAAAAAGTGTAAAAAATTTCTAGTACTAAATGAAGTTAGTCAGATACAGATTCAAAAAGAAAAAAGAAATCTTTTATGGTGAATTTAAAGATGGAAGAATTTACAAAATTTTTGGAGATGTATATAAGGATAATTTTTTATCGTCGAAAAAAGGCTTTAAAAAAAGGGATATAGTCATAATGCCTCCTTGCATACCGAGCAAGATAATTGCTTTAGCAATCAACTATGAAGGAGCTACGGGTCAAACAAGTAAAATGCTGGAGCCTCTAGTTTTCTTAAAGTCTCCAAATTCAATTGTCCTAGGAAATAAAAAGATAAAAATCCCATTTAAATCTAATACCTGGGGAGAGAGTGAATTAGGGTTTGTTGTAAAAAAAGATATAAAGAGAAAAATTAATATAAAAGAGGCAAAAAAATATATCTTTGGTTTTTTGCCTGTCAACGACCTTTCATGCGATAACATTGAA
>CESN01014405.1_pt1 | contig 25510 bp, 30 predicted proteins | sample 531181 | NCBI WGS metagenome assembly CESN01 (sample SAMEA2621990, study PRJEB7988) | marine metagenome | isolation source: saline water (ENVO:00002010), including
AAAATTTAATGGAACAAACAAAACAGCTTTAATACTTGGTGCTGGTGGTGTTGTGCCATCGATAGTAATTGGTTTAAACAATCTGGGAGTTAAAAATATAATTATAACAAATAGGACCAAAAATAAATCTGAAATATTAGCAAAACGGTTTAATCTTGAGGTAATCGATTGGGGAAGCATTGTTAATTTTGATATTGTTATAAATTGTACAAGCGTAGGATTAAATGAAAATGATAGTTTAAACTTGGACTTTTCAAATATTACAAATAAAATTTTTTATGACACAATCTATAATTCCAAAACGAGATTTCTCATTGATGCTAAAAATTCAGGAAACCAAATAATAGATGGTAAAACGATGTTTTTATATCAAGCTCAAAAATCTTTTGAAATATGGCATGGTATCCAACCTGAAGTCAATGAAAGACTGAACAGCATATTTTATGATTAGAATTGCGGTCCTTGGTGATATTGGTTCTGGTAAATCATTTTTTGCAAGGCAACTTAAAATTCCATTATTTTCTGCTGATCAAGTTGTACAAAATTTATACGATAAAAATAAAAAATTGTTTAAAAAATTAAAAAAACTTTTCCCAAAAAATTTAAATTATTTCCCAATACGAAAATCTCAATTAGTACATATAATAAATGAAAAGCCAGATAATTTAAAAAAAATTATAAAAATAATACATCCTATGGTTAGAAAAGAATTATACGTTTTTACAAAAAAAAACCGTAACAAAAAAGTTGTAGTTTTAGATATCCCTTTGTTTTTAGAAAATAAATTGAACCGTGACACTGACATTATAGTTTTCATTGAAACTAAACCAAATAAATTATTATCAAAGTTAAGACAAAGAAAAAATTTTAACATGAAAATTTTCAAATTGTTAAAATCTTTGCAAATACCCCCTGAAAAAAAGAAACTCAAAGCTGATTTTGTGGTTAAAAATAATTTTAATAGTGCAAAAATAAAAAAAGTAGCTAAAAATTTACTTGATCAAATTATTTTATGAAAGAAATATTACTTGATACTGAAACTACAGGCTTGTCAACCGTTACTGACAAAATAATAGAAATAGCTTGTATAGAAATTGATGATCATATTCCTACAGGTAGAAAATTTCACTTTTTTTTAAATCCTGAAAAAGAAATATCTCAAGGTGCTTATGAAACACACGGGATATCCAAAGAATTCTTAAATGATAAACCTAAGTTTAAAGATATCGCAAAAAAATTCATAAAATTTATCCATGAAAAAAAATTAGTTATTCATAATGCAGAATTTGATCTAGCTTTTTTAAATAGAGAACTAAAGTCAGTGTCTGAAAAACCAATATCAAAAGACTATATTATTGATACTCTTAATATAGCAAGAGAAAAATTTCCTGGTGCACAAAATAGTTTAGATGCTTTATGTAAAAGGTTTAAGATTGATAATTCGAGGAGACAAAAACACTCTGCATTACTGGACTGTGAACTTCTAGCTAAAGTTTATATTGAACTTCTTGAAAAAAGAGAACCCTCTTTAGCACTTGATAATGACGGTCAAGGTGATGTAATTAAAAATGTTAAAAATATAAAAAATCGACAAAAAATAACCTTACAAATCACAAAAGAAGAGATAGATTTGCATCAAAAATTTTTAAAAAAATTTATTCCAAAGTCTCGAATGATTAATTAGTATATTGTTCTCGATATAATTCCTCGAAGTCCACCTCTTTATTTAAATTAAAATTTTTAAAACCTGATTTTTGAAATAGGTATGTAACAATATCTTTCATATAGTCAAAATGTTCTTTTGGTATTTTAACTAGTATAATTTTTTTCATTTCCTCTGGTGTTATTTTTGTATTTATAATTTTAAATAAAATAGATACGCATATTTCTGCGTGAATTCTTTTCTTGATTATTTCGGGGGCTTTTAAATGAAATTTACAATTTAGTTCGATAAGATTTTTTTTGTATGGTTTGCTATTGATATCAAGTTTAGTCGTATAAGATCCTAAATTTTGCGCAGCATCTACAAAATTGTCAGGGGATGGTATTTCAAATGAAATATCTTTTATATATTTCGCAACTATTTCATAATCTTTTTTTTCAATGCTTGTTTTTGTCATCTATTTCTTCAACCTCTACTTCAATTGTATTTGGTTCATTACTGTAATTTTTTCGAATTTCTTTTTCGTTAATAAATATTTTTAGAAGAATACTTCTTGTTTGAGGTATTAATAATAAGAGGCCAATACTATCAGTAATGAAACCAGGTATTATTAAAAAAATCGCGGCAATAATTAAACAAAATCCACTTAAAATCTCTCTAAAAGGTGTTTGCTCCTTCCGAATACTGTTAACAGCAGAGTACAAAGTTGAAATTCCCTGAAGTTTTACAAAATAAAGTCCAACAGCCGCAGTTAATAAAGTCGCAAATATGGTATTGAATGCTCCAATAACAGTACCTATTTTAATCATAAAATAAATCTCTATTAGAGGAATTATTATTAAAAATAGTATTGAAAATTGCATTTAATATTGAAATAATTACTTTTTTAGAAATTACAAGAATGAGTGAAAATTTTGGATATATAGACATTATACTTCTCGCAATAATGGCGGGTTTTATTTTATTAAGGTTAAGAAGTACTCTTGGCAAAGGAGCTGATAACATGCCAATGAAACCTAGATTTACCCAAACGCAGTCAAATGAGGAATATACGAATCCAGTTGCAAAAAATAAAGTTGATGGAGATCTAAAAAAATTTGATGAAAAATCTTTTATTAAAGGAGCTGAAGCAGCTTATGAGATTATTATAAATGCGTTTGCTAACGGTGATAGAAAAACTCTAAAATCTTTATTAACAAAAAAGCTGTTTAATAACTTTGAAGATGTAATAAAAGATAGGTCTTCAAAAAAAATTACGTCCCATATGACGTTTATTGGAATAAAAGAAACTAAAATTTTAAATTTAAATTCTGTTGGAAGTTTATATAAAGTAAAGACTAAAATTGTTAGTGAAATTGTAAATTGTCTTAAAAATGAAAAGGGAGAAGTCGTTGAAGGTGATCCAGAGACAATTAAGTTAGTAACAGATGTCTGGGTATTTGAAAGAGACTTAAAAAATAGTAATCCTACTTGGTATTTAACAGAGTTATCAAGTGAAGAAGAAACAAAACACTAAACCCACAAAACAAGACATTAAAGATTGGCAATCTTTTATAAAAAACCTACCTAATATCGAAAATAAAGACTCTCTCATTGATAATGAAAAATCATTAAATTTTAAAAAAAAAATATTTGATTTAAAAAAAGATTTACATGGCTTAAATATGCAAGATGCTCTTAATTTAGTTTCTTGTACACTTGATGATGCTATTGATAAAAAATTAAGAAAGGTATTATTTATAACTGGTAAAGGCTTACATTCTAATAAAAATCAAGACCCTTATTCATCATCTGATCTTAGTTTATTAAGATATGCAGTACCACAGTACATTAATAAAAATTATTCAGAATACATAATTAAAATTGAAGAAAGTCCAAAAAATTTAGGCGGTTCGGGATCAATAATTGTTTTTTTGAAAAAATTATAAAAATTACCATGAGAAGAAATTACTTTAGAGATGCTAAACGTGTTTATGATGTTTTAAAGAGGGGGGGCGTGGCAATCGTCTATATGCGAAACGCTTATGCTATTATTAGCGGAACTGACAAAGCACTACAAAACGTTTATTCTTCAAAAAATAGGAGTATAAAAAGACCAAGTGGAATAGTTGCGAATGCTAAAATTCATGAGTCGCTTCATTCACTTAATAAAGAAAAAAAAGAAATTGTTAAAAATTTTTCAAAGAAATATAATTTACCAATATCAATAATTGCTCCTTATAAAAAACATCATCCTATTATTTCTAATTTATCAAATTATGCGTTTAAATTAGCTACTAAAAACAATACAGTAAATTTATTATTAAATTCTGGTAAACTAAGAGAAAATATTGCATCGCTTAGTTTTAAAGATAATTTCCCTTTAATAGCCTCATCTGCAAATCTATCTCAACAAGGAACAAAATATAGAGTAATTGACATAGAGCAAAAAGTCAAAAGATGCGCCGATATTATAATTAATTATGGTCCTTGTGAATTTTTTAAAAAAGGTAAAACAATAGATCAAAATGGCTATTCTTTATCAAGTACTCAAATAAATTTTATTGATATGAGCGTTGTAAGAAAAGGGGTATGTTTTGACGAGATTTATAAAATTTTTAAAAGAGAATTTAAAATATCATTAAAAATCTAATTTATAATATAAATTTCGAAAGATCTTTATCTTTTGCAATGTCACCCAAATGTTTTTCGACATAAGCTTTATCAATTTTAATTTTTTCACCACCTTTATCAGGGGCATCAAAGCTTATTTCATCAAGAATTTTTTCTAAAATAGTATGTAATCGTCTAGCACCTATATTTTCTATTGTAGAGTTTATGTGAGTAGAAATTTCTGCAATAGTGTCTATCGCATCATCCGAAAACTCAAGAGTTACGTTTTCAGTATTAAGTAATGCAGTATATTGTTTAATTAAACTATTATCAGGTTCTTTAAGTATTTTGATAAAATCATCTTTTGTCAGTGCATTTAGCTCAACTCTTATCGGTAGTCTTCCTTGCAATTCTGGTAATAAATCAGATGGTTTAGCTAATTGGAATGCTCCTGATGCAATAAATAATATGTGATCAGTTTTTATAGTACCGTGTTTTGTATTTACAGTTGTACCTTCAATCAATGGTAATAAATCCCTTTGAACGCCTTCTCGAGAGACATCTGCACCACTTCTTCCATCCGTCCTTGCTGAAACCTTATCTATTTCATCTAAAAAAACAATTCCATTATTTTCTACTGCAAATTTTGCTTCTTTTAAAACCTGGTCATTATCCATTAATTTATCAGACTCTTCTTGGATTAGATATTCGTAAGACTCTTTTACAGTCATTTTCTTTTTTTTCTTTTTTGACATTCCCTTCCCAAAAATATCACCTATACTAACCATTCCAACACTACCTTGCATACCTGGTATTTCAAATGACGGCATTTGTTGGTTGTCATGAACTGAAATTTCAATCTCATTGTTATCTAAATCTCCAGCGCGTAGTCTTTTTCTATAACTTTCTTTAGTTGCACCACTTGCATTTTTTCCAACTAGTACTTCTAAGACTCTATCTTCTGCAGATAATTGAGCTTTAGCTAAAACCTCTTTCTTTTTTCTTTCTTTAATCAATGCAATAGAAATTTCAATTAAATCTCTGATTATTTGTTCCACATCCTTACCAACGTATCCGACTTCGGTAAATTTTGTTGCTTCAACTTTTATAAAAGGAGCTTCGGCTAATTTGGACAGTCTTCGTGAAATTTCGGTTTTCCCAACACCTGTTGGACCTATCATTAATATATTTTTTGGTAGTACTTCTTCTCGAATTTCATCAGGTAATTCTTGCCTTCTCCATCTGTTTCTTAACGCAATAGCAACAGCTCTTTTTGCTTGTCTTTGACCTATTACAAATCGATCTAATTCAGATACAATTTCTCTAGGGGAAAAGGAAACAATTTTTTGTTTGTCTTCTATCACAGTTTCTCTGTTGTAACATTGTGGTTTGTAAATACGCAAATATCTGCAGCAATTTTGATTGATTGTGTTGCGATTTCCTCAGCTGACTTATTTGTGTTATCAATCATAGCTCTTGCAGCGGCGAGTGCAAAATTTCCACCAGACCCTATAGCGATTACCCCGTGTTCCGGTTCAAGCACATCTCCACTACCGCTGATTATGAAGCTATTATTTTTATCGGCAACTGCCATTAGAGCTTCAAGGCGTCTTAGAAATTTATCTGTTCTCCAATCTTTTGCTAACTCAACAGCAGCTCTTGTAAGTTGGCCACCATGTTTTTCTAATTTTGTTTCTAATCTTTCAAATAATGTAAACGCGTCAGCAGTTGAACCCGCGAAACCAGCTATAACATTCCTTTTTTGGATTTTTCTAACTTTTTTTGCTGTACTTTTCATTACAGTATTACCAATGCTAACCTGTCCGTCACCAGCAACAACTACATCATCGCCTTTTCTAATCAGAACTATTGTTGTACCGTGCCAATTCATTGAGTCATTATTTTGCTTCATTTTTGTTATATGTGGTTATTATTCTTTCATCTTCAAGGTGTTAATTTAATTCTTAATGAGGTAAATAATTTAATAAATTATGCGAAAAGGTTCAATTAGACGAAAAACCAAAGAAACATCAATTTCTGTTGATTTAAACTTAGATGGCACTGGCACTTCTAATATTAGGACAGGTATAGGTTTTCTAGATCATATGATGGAACAGATATCTAAACATTCCCTTATTGACATTGACCTTGAGGCAAAAGGTGATTTACACGTTGATTTACATCATACTACAGAAGATAGCGGGATAGCATTCGGTGAAGCTTTAAAACAAGCTTTAGGTGAAAAAAAAGGTATTAAGAGGTATGCAAGTTTTACTATTCCAATGGATGAGACTTTAAGTCGTGTTTCTGTTGACATATCTAATCGTCCTTACTTAGTATGGAAAGTAGATATTGCAGTTGGTAAACTTGGTGAAATGGACACAGAATTGTTCAAAGAATGGTATCATGCATTCGCACAAAGCTCAGGTATTACATTACACGTAGAAAAAATTTATGGTGATAACTCTCATCATATCATAGAATCTTGTTACAAAGGACTAGCAAGAGCATTGAAAGATGCTGTTTCGATAGACACAAGAATAGAAAATATTATACCATCAACAAAAGGTACTATTTGAGCACTGATGAAAATTGCTATTATTGATTATGGATCTGGTAATTTAAAGTCAGTAACAAAAGCTATTGAATATGCATCTAAAAACGTATTACAGAAATCAGATGTAAAAATTTTAAATTCAGCAAAAGAAATTGACACTTTTGACAAAGTAGTGCTCCCCGGTCAAGGATCTTATAAACAATGCTATAAATCATTAATTTCAGTCGATGGAATTTTGGATGAGTTAATTAATTTTGTTATCGAAAAAGAGAAGCCAATATTAGGAATATGTGTTGGCATGCAGCTTTTCTCAACATTTGGTGATGAAGATGGCGGCAGCAAGGGATTTAATTGGATAGAAGGTAATGTAAGAAAAATTAATATAAAAAACAATGATTTTAAATTACCACACATGGGCTGGAACAATATAAATATTTGCAAAAAATCGAAATTACTTTTTGGAGTTGAAAATAACAGCCATTTTTACTTTGTTCATAGTTTTGCTTTTGATGTTTCAAACAAACAGTTTATTTCAGCAACAACAAATTATTCGATAGAGTTTGTCGCGTCAGTAGAAAAGAATAACATTTATGGAACTCAGTTTCATCCAGAAAAAAGCCAAATCAATGGTATAAAAATATTAGAAAATTTTGTTAAAATATAATGATTATTTACCCCGCCATAGATCTTAAAGATGAAAAATGTGTAAGGTTAGTAAAAGGTGATTTCAATAAGCAAACTACCTATTCAAGATCCCCGGCTGAGCAAGCAAAAGCTTTTGAGGATAAAGGTTTTAAAAATTTACATATAGTTGATTTAGACCGCACGATCGATAGTAACAAATCCAATCTAAATATAGTAAAAAAAATTCTTCAAATTACTAATCTAAAAATCCAGTTGGGCGGAGGTTTAAGAACTAAAGATATGATTAAAGAAGTTATTGATTTAGGTATTGAAAATGCTGTTATAGGTACAGCCGCTGTTGAAAATCCTGAATTATTGATTGAATTATCCCAGAAATATCTAAATAAAATTTCAGTTGGACTAGATGTAAGAGATAAAATGATTGCCTTAAAAGGCTGGAAAGATCAAACTTCTATCTCTTGTTATGGTTTTGTAAATACTATCAAAAACTTACCGTTAAAAAGTATAGTTTTTACAGATATTAACAAAGATGGAATGAAACAAGGTGTAAATATTAATGATACATTGAAGATGGCCGAAATATCTGAAATTCCTGTAATTGCTTCTGGTGGTGTATCTAGTATTGAAGATATAAAATTAATTAAATCTAAAAAAAAAATTAACGGTGTAATAGTTGGTAAAGCTATTTATGATGGTCTAATTAATCTAAATGAATTAATTAAATTTGATGCTTAAAAAAAGAATAATACCATGTTTGGATGTTAAAGACGGTAGAGTCGTAAAAGGTATAAATTTTATTGATTTAATTGATGCTGGAGATCCTGTTGAACAGGCATTGATTTACAATAATAGCGGTGCCGATGAAATTTGTTTTTTAGATATTACTGCATCGAGTGAAAAACGCGATATTCTTTTAGATACTGTAAAGAAAACTGCTGAATGTTGTTTTGTCCCCTTAACTGTTGGTGGAGGTGTAAGATCAATCCAAGATATAAGAAAACTTTTATTAGCTGGAGCAGATAAAGTTTCTATAAATACTGCGGCAATAAAAAATCTAGATTTAATAAGTGAGAGCTCCTCTATATTTGGTTCTCAATGTATTGTTGTAGCTATTGATGCTAAAAAAATTAGTGATAACTCTTGGAAAATTTTTACACATGGAGGAAGAAATCCAACAGATTTTGATGCAGTTGAATTTTCACAATTAGCTGAGCAAAATGGCGCAGGAGAAATTTTACTTACCTCAATGGATAGAGATGGAACTAAAAAAGGGTATGACATTGAATTAACAAAAAAAATGTCAAGTTGTTTAAACATACCAGTAATTGCATCAGGGGGCGTTGGAAATCTAAAACATTTAAAGGATGGTATTGTAAAGGGCGGTGCGAGCGCCGTTTTGGCTGCATCAATCTTTCATTTTGGAGAATACTCCATAAAACAAGCAAAAGAATATTTAAAAAATGAGAATGTTCCTGTAAGATTATAACATGTTTGAAGTTCTTGAGGAGTTAATAAATATCATACGTGAGAGAAAAAACTCTACTGAACAATACTCTTACACAAAAAGACTTTTAAGTAATAATACTCTTTGTAGGGAAAAGGTTATGGAAGAAGTCAAAGAGCTTGTTGATGCATTAAATAAAAAAAAAAATCAAGTTCATGAGGCTGCTGACGTTATATATCATATGTTAGTCTTATTAGAGGCGAATAATATTAAAGTTGAAGAAGTAATGAGTGAACTAAAAAAAAGGCAAGGTACATCAGGTTTAGTAGAAAAAACAAGAAGACATGACTTACGATAAAAATAATATTTTTGCAAAAATATTAAGAGGAGAAGTTCCTTGTGATAAAATTTATGAAAATAAATATTCATTGGCTTTTAAAGATATAAATCCTCAAGCTAATGTTCATATATTGATAATACCTAAGGGACAATATATTGATGTCGATGATTTTTTAAAGAATGCATCTCAAGATGAAATTGTATCTTTGATGCAAGCAGTAACTGAGGTATGTAAAATTACTAAAGTTGCTTCTAGTGAGGGTGGGAACGGATTTAGATTAATAGCAAACACAGGCGTTGATGGGTCACAAGAAGTTCCTCATTTTCATTTTCATGTAATGGGCGGAGAACCAATGGGTTTAAGAGGCCTTAGACGCTCGTAACATGAAAAATACTTATAAAAAATATGAAAAGTTTTTTTTTATTTAATGAATGTTCAAAGATATTTTTTAGATATTAATTCAAAAACAGATTTAATACCATCGGAATGTGGTATTGCAGGTTTAATTATAGAGGAAAATGATAAGTCTGATCCTCAATATTGTAAATTTTTATATCAAAAGATTGGTGCGGATTTTCATTGGAAAGACCGTCTTACATGGTCTTTAGAACAATGGGGAAATTATTTAAATAAAAGTAATTTAAAATTCTTTACAGCCCGCATCGGCAGCGATGTTGCAGGTTTTTATGAATATTTAAATCATCACGATAAGAAAGAGGTCGAATTGACTTACATGGGAATTTTTAAAAAATATTTCGGAAAAAAGTTAGGTGGTTATTTACTTACTCACGCTTTAAGATCTGGATGGGTTCATAATCCTAAAAGAATTTGGGTTCATACTTGCACTTTAGATCATCCTAATGCTTTACGAAATTACATAGCGAGAGGTATGAATATTTTTAAAAAAGAAAGTGTTAAAGTTTAAAATTTATAGTTTGGTAATGCAAAATTTTCATCAAATTTAATGTTAGTTTTTGAGTCCAAAATATTAAATATGACTATTTCCTGATTGTAGCTTATTGTTTCCCAACCTTTTAATTTCTTATCAGTTTTATTAAAAAAAATTTTTATAAAATTACCATTGGTTGAATTTAGTTCATATGAATATTGATTTTCTGTTTCATAAATTTTTGATTTATCCGTTAACTTTATATTTTCTAGAAGTTTACTTTTATCAAGTATAATATTAAATACTGATTTTTTTGTTGAATAGCGATATGATCTCTTAAATTTGTGTTTAATAATATACAAACTGTTTTTTTTTATTAAAATCTCTTTATTTTCATTTCCATCATATTTACATTTTAATTTTCCAGGAAATACAATAAGACATTTTCCAGTTTCAATTTGTTTACTAGTTATTTGTTCAAAATTAAAATAAATATTATCTGTATTGCTCAACTTCTCCACAATTTTATTAGTTATATTTGCAAATAGAGTATTCGAATAAAATAAAAATATTACTGACAAAAGTGTTGTAAATTTTATCATGAATAAATTTCTCTTTTACCCGTATGACTTGCTGGACTAATTATTTTGGCTTCTTCCATTTGATCAATAATCCTTGCGGCCCTATTATATCCAATTTGTAATTTTCTTTGTAAAAAACTTGTTGATGCTTTTCCCTCTGCTTTAATTAATGAAACTGCTTGGTTAAAAAGCTCGTCTTTACCTGATGTGTTTGCAATATCATCAAATTCATTATTATTTTCTTCAATGTTCGTTATATCGTCTACATAGTCTGGGACTCCTTGAGATCTTAAAAAAGCACTAACCTTTTCTATCTCAGCGTCTGAAATAAATGGACCATGTATTCTAATCATTCTACTAGCAGATGACATAAACAGCATATCACCCTTGCCTAAAAGTTGCTCAGCTCCTTGTTCACCCAATATTGTTCTACTGTCTATTTTTGAAGTGACCTGAAAAGATATTCTTGTAGGAAAATTCGCTTTAATAGTACCTGTAATTACATCTACACTTGGTCTTTGTGTCGCCATTATTATATGGATTCCTGCTGCTCTAGCCATTTGTGCTAAACGCTGAATATAGTTTTCAACTTGTTTACTTGATACCATCATCAAGTCAGCCATCTCATCAACAACAACAATAATATACGGCATGACTTGTTTATTTTCTCTTTTTACTTTTTCGTTAAAACTTGAAATATTTCTAACTCCTTCTTCCGTCATTTTACGGTATCTTTTCTCCATTTCTTTTACAGTCCATTTTAGCGCTGATGTTGCCTTTTTTGGTTCTGTAATTACAGGTGATAATAAATGAGGTATACCTTGATATACAGATAGTTCTAACATTTTAGGATCAATTAAAATTAACTTACATGTTTCGGGTGTGTGTTTGTAAAGAACAGATAGTATTAACGTATTTATACATACTGATTTTCCAGACCCAGTTGTTCCAGCGATTAATAGGTGTGGCATACTAACAAGATCTCCAATAATCGGATACCCTGCAATAGTTTTCCCTAAGGTAATTGGGATGTTTATTTTTGGGTTATCAAACTCTTTGCTCTCAATTATTTGTCTATAATTAACTGGATCTATTTCTTTGTTAGGTATCTCAATTCCAATAGTATTTTTTCCAGGGACAGGTGCAATTCTCGTTGAAATAGAGCTTGTACTTCTCGCTATATCTTCTGTTAAATTTACAATTTTTGATGTTTTAATCCCTGCAGCTGGTTCAAACTCGTAAAGTGTAACAACTGGGCCTGGGCTAACATTTTTAATTTTACCCATTATACCAAAATCAAGCAAAGTATTTTCTAAAAATTTAGACAGTTCTTTATGTTCAGTTGTTAAAACTTCTGAATTTTTAATAGTACTTGAATTATTTAAAAAATTCGATGGTGGTAACTTAAATTTACCAGATTTTAAATTTAAATTTTTCATTCTTAGTGGCAGGCTGGTTTGTGTATCCATAGGTTTGGGCCTAAAACTTTTATTTATTGAGGGCACTAACTCTGGAGAAAAATATTCTGGCGTAGATTGATCGATTGTTCCCGCCTTTTTAAAAATAATTTTAAGCAATTTAAACGGAAACAATAAAAATATAAACATTTTTTTAAAAATGATAGACCATTGTGTGGGGTTTAAACCCAGGCTAAGTATAAATAAAAATATACCAATGCTAACAGATGAGTACGCAAAAATTCTATTGTACATGTGCAATTCTATTGGAATTAAACTTGTTAGGTAGTTTCCAAGAAATCCTCCATTGCCATTATCTGGAAGCCAAAAGTTTTGATCATATAAAATTTTTAAACTGAAAGTAAAGAGGGACAAGTAAACGACTATTAATAAAAGCTTTAATGTCATGTTCGAAATTGATTTTTTTATAATTATTAACCAGCTCCAAATAAAAAGATTTAAAAAAATTAAAATACAAGAAACACCAAAAGCTTGTAGTAAAAAGTCAGATATATAAAAACTATAGTTCAGTAAAAAAAAATCCTCTGTTTTACCTGGAGTTATCAGGGTTGTATTTTCAGGCGAGTAAGTAATTACTGAGTAAAGATAAAACATAGAAACTGTAAGGACTAATAATCCAATCATCTCTATCAGCCTGTTTTTCAAAAAATTTATCAATTTTACAAACATATTAAATTTAAACGAATCAATGTCTGTTACTTTTTAACATTTTTTATATGATTGATAAAAATGGATAAAAAAATTATTCAAAAAATAGGTATAATCGGTGATGGTTTAACGGGAAATCTTGTTGCTATTGCCTTATTTAAGCTCGGTTACCCATTAGAGATAGTAGGTAAAAAGCCCGGAAATTTGAAAAATTCTCCCGCTTCGATTTCCATATCAAATGACAGCTATAATTTTTTGTGTAAATTAGAGATTAAAAATTTAGCAAAAATTTGCAATCCTATTAATTCAATAAAACTTTATGAAAATAACAATAATTCTAAAGATCCTGATAGTATTTTTTTTAATAAAACAAAAAAAGTACCTCTTAGCTATATAGTCTTAAAGGATAACCTTAACAGTCAACTAAAGTACGAAATTGAAAAATTGAAAATTACTAAAGTTTATAAAAATAAAAATTATGCTTTAGTAATTAATACAGTTGAAAATGATATTAAAGCAAAGAACATTCAATGGAATTATCAAGAAGATGCCTTCACCTTTATTATAAAACATGAAAAAATTTTAAATAATTGTTCTCGTCAATTCTTTTTTGAAGATGGTCCATTGGCCTTTTTACCGTTATCTTCCACTAAGACATCTTTAGTTTGGTCTTTAAGCAAAAGTTCTATAGCAAGAAAAAAAATGACTTCAAATATATTGTTAGAAAGATTTTTGAATAATTCTTTTAAAGTTTATAAAAATATAAGAATAAATTCTAAAATAGAAAACTTCCCTTTAAAATTCAATTTTTTAACCAGTATTATTAAACCTAGAAAAATTATTATTGGTGATATTAGTCACCGTATACATCCAATTGCAGGACAGGGTTGGAATATGACGGTCAGGGATATTAAATATTTATATGAGATCTATAAATCAAAAAAAAAATATGGTTATGATTATGGAGAATTATCTTTATTAGAACAATATGAAGCAAAGGTTAAACTTAATAATTTAATTTTTGCATCATCAATAGATCTTGTAAGGAGATTGTTCAAATTTAAGAATAAACAAATTTCAAATTTAAGAAAGAATGGTTTTAGACAATTAGATAAATTTCCTGAAATTAAAAATGAAATTATAAAATTTGCTGATAGAGGTTTATCTTTCTAAAGTTAATAGTTTTTTTTTTGCTCTGATGCCTCCAGGACCAGAATAACCGCCTAACTTACCATCAGATCGAACAACTCTATGGCATGGTATTTTTATTGGATATGGGTTTTTGCCAACTGCGTTCGCTACTGCTCTTACAGCTTTTGGTTTTCCAATTGCCTTAGCTACTTCTAAATATGTTTTGGTTTTGCTTTTTGGTATTTTCATTAAGTATTTCCAAACTTTAATTTGAAGCGGTGTTCCTTTTAACTTCATATTTGATATATTTTTAACATGAACTTCTATGCTTTATCAACACCGCCAGGTGTTTCTGGAATCGCTGTAATACGTATTTCTGGAAAAGGGGCTTTGCAAATAGCAAATCAAATAACAAGAAAAATTATTGATCAGCCTAGATATGCATTATTACAACCTTTTTATGATCAAGAAGGTGAGTTGATAGATAATGGTATTTTAATTTGGTACCCAGAAGGGCAAAGTTATACTGGAGATAATCTTATTGAGTTTCACACACACGGTAGTACAGCAGTTATTAATAAATTGTTAAGCGATTTAGAAGCTAGGCAAGATTGCAGATTAGCTCAACCTGGTGAATTCACAAAAACCGCTTATCAAAATAATAGAATCAATTTGTATGAAGCAGAGTCTATTGCTGATCTTATACAAGCAGAAACTGAGGCACAAAGAATACAAGCCTTGAGACTAAAAAACAGTAGTCCGAAGTTTTTAAAGTGGAGAGAGACTATTTTAGATGTATTAAGTAATACAGAAGCATCAATTGACTTTTCAGAGGAAGATTTGCCAACCGGTATTAATCAGGATAATGAAAAAAAAATTAAATTAATCGTTTCAGATATCGATGAAATGTTAGATGAGTCGATGGGAGAGATAATTAGAGACGGCTATAAAATTGCTATTATAGGTCCCCCAAACGCAGGTAAATCAAGTTTCTTAAATTTACTCGTAAAGAGGCAAGCAGCAATAGTTTCGAGTGTTAAAGGTACAACAAGGGATATTATTGAAGTTAAATATAATATAAATAATTACCCAGTTGTTTTGACTGATACCGCAGGTATTAGAAATGCTAAAAATAAAATCGAAAAAACAGGTGTAGAATTAGCTTTAAATGCAAGTAAAGAAGCTAATTTAGATATTTTAATATTAGATGGCACAGAAAAGAAAATCCCAAAAAATATTCAAAAATTGATTTCAGACAAGACAGTAATTGTCTTAAATAAAAAAGATAAAAAAAGTTTTAATTCGAAAAAAATTATTAAAGAATTAAAAGACTATAAATTTAAAGATTTAATAGAGGTATCAATTCAAGACAAAACTGGAATAAACAAATTAAACTCTAAGCTAAAAAAAATAGTATCTGAAATTGACTCTATCCAATCAACAACTCTAATATCTAGAGCAAGACACAGAGCTTTATTAAAAAAATGTTCAAATAGACTTCATGATTTTCTTAAAATCATTAAGAGAAATGAGGTAGAAAAAGCAGCAGAAGAACTAAGACTAGCTTCAAATAATTTAGGTCATATTGTTGGCTTTATTGGGGTAGAAGAAATATTAGGTAGAATATTTGAAGATTTTTGTATTGGAAAATAGTTAAATCCCTCTTGTAAAATTATCATTCAGTTATAAGTTCCAAAAATGGAAAGTTTTGACGTTGTTGTAATTGGTGCTGGTCATGCTGGTTGTGAAGCCGCTGCAGCTGCAGCACGAATGAAAGTTAACACAGCTTTAGTCACAACTAATGAAAATTCAATTGGTGAAATGTCTTGTAACCCAGCCATTGGTGGATTGGGTAAAGGTCATCTTGTTAGAGAAATTGATGCTTTTGATGGTGCCATGCCAAAGGTTGCTGATGCATCTGGTATTCAATTTAGATTATTAAATAGAAGTAGAGGTCCTGCAGTTAGAGGACCAAGAACGCAGTCAGATCGTAAACTATATAAGAAATATATGAAAAAATGCCTATTAAGTTATTGCAATTTATCCATTTTTTATGATCCTGTTATTAAATTCATATTTAATGCAAATGAAATTATCGGGGTTAATTTAAATTCTGGCAAAGAGCTTAGAGCAAAAAAAATTGTTCTAACTACAGGAACTTTTTTAAATGGTATAATTCATATTGGAAATAAAATGAAACCGGGCGGAAGACACGGTGAAGATCCAACTAAAGGTTTAAGTGAGCAATTAAAAAAATTTAATTTAAATATTTCGAGATTAAAAACAGGCACGCCACCAAGACTAGATAAAAGAACTATTGATTTTAATAATTTAGAAGAACAAAAAGCTGATGATAAACCTTATTTTTTTTCCGTTGATACAAAAAAAATTAATGCACATCAGGTATCGTGTTTTATTACATTTACAAATGATGAAGTTCATAAAATTATAGAAAAAAATTTGAATCGGTCTGCGATGTATAGTGGAAATATCAAAAGTGTGGGTCCACGATATTGTCCATCTATTGAAGATAAAATTGTAAAATTCAGAGATAAATACAGGCACCAAATATTCTTAGAGCCAGAAGGTTTAGATGATCACACTATATATCCAAATGGCATATCCACGTCTCTTCCAGCTGATGTACAACAAGAAATATTGTTTAAAATCAATGGTTTATCCAATGTCAAGATGCTTAGGGCTGGTTATGCTATAGAATACGATTATGTCGACCCAAGGGAACTAAATGCTACTTTAGAATTAAAAAAAATTAAGTCTTTATTTTTAGCCGGTCAAATAAATGGAACTACAGGATATGAAGAAGCAGCAGCCCAAGGTTTAATAGCAGGTATTAATGCAGCCCTTCAAAGTAAAAATAAAAAAGCATTTACTTTAGATAGATCTCAGGCTTACATTGGTGTTATGATTGATGATCTAATTACTAAAGGTGTTGTTGAACCTTATAGAATGTTTACATCTCGAGCTGAGTATAGACTTTCTTTAAGAGCAGATAATGCAGATTTAAGGTTATCTAATTTTGCTAAAGATTTAGGAATATTGAGTGACTCAAGATTAAAAATTTTTGATAATAAATTTCAAAATGTTAATAAATTGAAAGTGTTTTTATCATCGAAGTATTTGACACCCAACGAAGCTTCTAAACACGGTATTAAAATTTCTAAAGATGGTATTAAAAGAAATGGACTGCAGCTTCTAAAGTATAAAGGAGTTGATTTTCAAAAACTAAAACCAATCTTTGGTTTAGGACATTTTGATTATGATGTGATTGAGCAAATTGAAATTGATAATCATTATGCAGGATATTATGCTAAGCAGGAAGAAGATATAAAATTATTTAAAAAAGATGAAAATTTAAAAATACCGGACAATATCGATTATTCAAAAATAAGTGGTTTATCCAACGAGATAAAGCAAAAATTAGAGACAATACGACCAAAGACATTTGGTCAAGCTTCAAGAATAGAAGGTATTACGCCATCTGCAATAAATCTTTTATTAATTCATTCTAAGAGGTATACTTTCAAGCATATTGCTTGAATGATTCGATCAGAATATTTTAAAAAAAACGTTTCACGTGAAACAATTATGAAATTATCAAAATTTCATAATATTCTAATAGATAATAATAAAAAAATGTCGTTAATATCAAAAAATAGTGAAAAAATTGCAGTTGAGAGACATTATGTGGATTGTGCTCAGATGATAAAGTATTTTGATAAATCTGATAAATTAATATTAGATATTGGATCTGGAGCAGGTTTGCCAGGAATAATACTTGATATAATAAAGAGCGATTATAATTTAAATTTCTCAACACATTTAATTGATAAAAGTCCAAAAAAGGCTAAATTTTTGCATAATGTGAATAGTTTACTTAATCTCGATATTAAAATACATAATTGTGATTTAAGACAAATTAATGACAGAAGCTTTACAACGCTGGTTAGCAGAGCTTTTAAACCAATGAAAGAATTTTTTGAAATTATATTAGATACAGATATTAAATTTAAAAAAATAATTCTTATGAAGGGCGAGAAATTCATGAACGAATTAAAAATTGCAAAAAAATATTTTGAAATAAATTGTGAGTCATTCAAAAGTTTAACAAACCCTAAATCGAAACTTTTTGTAATAAAAAGTGTATCTAAAATCTAAATGTCCAAAGTAATCTCTATAATTAATCAAAAAGGTGGGGTTGGCAAAACTACTTCAACAATTAATCTTGGATGTGCTTTGGCTAATCAAGGTCAAAAAATTTTATTGATTGATTTAGATCCGCAAGGAAATGCATCGACAGGTTTGGGCATAGAGCCAAGTACAAGGTTAAGAACAATTTATGAGTTTCTTTTAAATCCAGATCTTGACCCATCATCATTTATTATAAGTTCTAATATTGAAAATTTAGACGTTATTACTGCAAATGTTGATTTATCAGGTTTAGAAACGGAAGTTGCTGAAAATAATAAAAGAGCTTTTTTTTTAAAAGACATAGTAGCAAAAATTAATGAAAAAAGTGAGTATAATCATATCTTAATTGATTGTCCGCCCTCCTTAAGTTTACTAACAATTATGGCATTGGTGGCATCAAATAACGTGATAATACCTCTTCAAACTGAGTTTTTCGCATTAGAAGGTGTATCTCAACTAATAAAAACTATTGAGAGAGTAAAACAAAATTTAAACACGTCATTAGATATTCAGGGTGTAATTTTAACCATGTATGACAAAAGAAATAAACTTTGTTCACAAGTAGAAAGTGAAGCAAGAAGATATTTTGAAGATAAAGTCTATAAATCTGTGATACCGAGAAACGTGAGAATATCGGAGGCACCATCACACGGTGTACCAGTAATTGAATATGACAAAAATTGTACTGGAACAATTGCATATGAGAATTTAGCTAAAGAAGTTTTAGAGCAATATAACAACAATAATGTTGCAGCGTAATGACTAAGTTTAAAGGTTTAGGTAAAGGATTATCAGCTTTAATTGGTGATAAAGATTTATATAATCAAGACAATGTTACAGTCCAAAGTTTGAAAACACATAAGACGCCGATTCATCAATTAATTCCTAATCAATATCAACCTAGAAAACATTTTGAAAAACAACAATTAGAAGAACTTGCTACCTCAATTAAAAACAGAGGAATTATTCAGCCAATAGCAGTAAGAAAGATATCTGATAATCAATATGAGATTATAGCAGGTGAAAGAAGGTGGAGAGCCGCTCAAATCGCAAATCTACATGATGTTCCTACAGTTCTATTAGAAGCAAATGATGAATTAACCGCAGAATTTGCAGTTTTAGAAAACGTTCAAAGAGAGGGTTTAAACGCTTTAGAGGAGGCAAATGGATATCAAACATTGATAAATAAATTCAATTATACTCATGATAAAATAGCTGAAATGATAGGAAAAAGTAGGGCTTATATAGCAAACACATTAAGGTTAAAAAAATTACCATCTGAAATTCAAATTATGATTACTAAGAGATTGTTGACCCCAGGTCATGCAAGGTCATTAATCGAAGTAAAAAATAATATTGAATTAGCGAAAGTAATTATTAAGAAAAATTTATCAGTAAGGCAAGCTGAGCTATTAAGTAAAAAAAGTTATAGTATTAACCGAAAATTAAGCATCAAAGATGTTGATCCGAACATTAAAGATTTAGAAAATAGTCTTGAAAAAAAAACAGGCATGAAAGTTGCAATTGAAAATAAAAAGAACAATAAAGGCCGAGTTAGTTTTGAATATAAAAACCTGGATCAACTTAATCAACTAGTTAACAATGTTAAGAGTAAGTATTAGTTAAAACACGCTTAGTAATAATATCTAGTAAAAATTTGTTAAAAATTGTTCCGGCGATATCGTAATTAATTTTACATAATATTTCAATTTCATTAATCTTATCTAGTAAAATATCTAGTTCCTCTTTACTCCATTTTTCAAGTTGGTCATGAATTATATTTTTTTCTTTCCAGAATATTGTTGGTTTATAAGTATTAATTAAAGTTAAAACATTACTCTCATTTTTTGTATAATTATAAATATCAATTAATTTATTAATTTTATATTTTAATGGTCCGAGGACTTCATTAAAACTCGTTGAAAAATGATATTGATATGAAAATATTTTATTAATAGTTTTTTTATCACTACATAATAATGCATTTGAAATTTCAAAGACGTTGTATGAGGATGTTGTATTAAATAAAGATAGAAAGATTTCGTTATCTAGTGTTTTATTTTTTGTAATTAAAGATAATTTTTCTAATCCACTATTAATATCACATCTATTTAGTTTATTAATATCAAACATTTTATTAATAACTTCTTGTGGTATTTTAATACCAAGATTTGATAAACCATCGGTTAATATTTTACGTAATGTCTTTTCATTATCATCATAGCATGCGATGCACGCTATATTTTTAAATTTTTCGGCATAATTTCTTATTTTATTTCTCTTTGATAAATTATCACTCATTAAAACTATTTTTTTTTTAATAGCGTCAATATTAATAATTTCTAATATTTTATCGGTTACATTTTGTATTATAAAAATTTCTTTCTCCTGAAATAAATTATCTTGTAAAAAGTAATTATCTAAAATTTTAGAATCCTTAATAATCTCTTCCTCTTTTATAAATTTTAAATTAATGGATTTTTTTTTTAATAATTTAGAAAGTTTATTTAAAATTTCGTTCTTAAGATAGAAGTTTTCACCATAAATTAAATTTACGGTATAGTCTGTATAAAGTTTTTCATAATTTATTGAAAAACTTTTAACAATCATTTTTGTAAGCTAATGATTTTTGCTCTTACAGCAAATGTCAATTGTTGAATTAAATTAGTCATGATGTTTTCTTTTTCAATTCTTTTTACCTCGTCGTCAGTTGAGATATCATTTGTAATAGTTATCACTCTGTCATCAGTTAAAGTTTCGGAACCAACTATATTTCCTTTGCTACTGATTATTTGAAAATTTATTGTAATAATTATTTTCTCCTCAGTTGTTATACCTGCAGTATTTTTAGTCACTGTCGAAGCACTTTCATTTATTTTAATTTTTAAAGCATAAGCATCTGCACTTTGGTTGTTTATTACCATATTTAAATTGGTTTTTAGATAATATGTAAGAGACTCAGATCCTGAAAATTCAATTTTATTAATTTTAACAGAATCAAGATCTACGTTTTTTAAAATCGGTGAAAAGCCGCATGATATTAAAAAGGGCAATATTAATGTAAGGTAGATTAAGTGTTGTATTTTAATCATTTAACTACAATATTAACTAATTTATTCTTAACGTATATCTTTTTTATTATTTTTTTCTCCGATATTAGTTTCTTTATTTTATCTATTTTCAAACAATTACTAAATATTAATTCTTCTTTTTGATTAGGTTTCATATTTATTAAAGACTTTTTTTTCCCATTTATTTGTATTACAATGTTTATTGTCCTATCTTTAATAATTTCACTGTCAAAATCAGGCCATTTTGAGGTATGGATTTGGTTACTTTTAAAATTCTTTTCCCAGCACTCAGAAGCAACATGGGGTGTAAATGGATAAATTAGAATTAAAAAATTTTTGAAGATATCCTTAAAAATATCTTTTTCAGCTTTATTTTCATGAAGTAATTTTGACATAAAATTTATAAATTCATAAAACTTGGCTATGGCAACATTAAAATGAAATTTTTCTATATTATAAGTAATATCTTTTATTAATATGTTTATTAATTTTTTACATTGCAATGTTTCTAAATTATTAAATTTATTTTTTTCCTCAATTTTATTGATCATTTCTGATACAGACCATATTTTTTGTATGAATTTATAAGAACCGGATATACCTTCTTCGCTCCACTGAATATCTCTGTCTGGAGGGCTATCGGATAACACAAACCATCTTACTGCATCCGCACCGTATAGATCTATAACGGTCTGGGGATCTATTACGTTTTTTTTTGACTTTGACATGGACTCTGATGACCCAACTTGTATTTGACTCATTGTTTTTTTTTCATAAAACTGACCGTCTTTTTCAATAACATCCTCTGGAAATACCCATTCATTTTCTTTATTTTTAAAGGTTTTATGACACACCATTCCTTGTGTAAATAAACCTTTAAATGGTTCCTTTATCTCGAAATCAGTATTTTTTGTTATAGCTCTAGCAAAAAATCTTGAATACAATAAATGTAAGATTGCATGTTCGACACCGCCGATGTACTGATCAACGGGCATCCAATATTTTATGTCATCTGTTAAAAAACCTTTTTTATTACTATTACTTGAGCAAAATCTCAAAAAATACCATGATGAATCAACAAATGTATCAAGCGTGTCAGTCTCTCTTATTAAACTTTTACCTGTTTTTGAGCATTTAGTTTTTTTCCATGTTGGATGAGCATCTAAAGGATTTCCGGGCTGATCAAAGTTAATATCACTTGGGAGCTTAACAGGTAATTCATTTTCTGGAACTGGTATTACCTCATTTTTTTCATTATACATAACTGGTATTGGACATCCCCAATACCTTTGCCTTGAAATACCCCAGTCTCTTAACCTGTAACTAGTTTTAGCTGTACCAAATTTTTTTTTTTCAATTTCTTTTATTATTTTTTCTTTACCATCAGAAACATTAAGACCATTTAAAAAATCAGAATTAATTATTATACCATCCCCAGTGTATGCTTCATCTTTAATATTAAATTTAGATATGTTTTGATCACTAGGAGCTATTACTGGTATTACATCTAATTTATATTTTAACGCAAAATCTAAATCTCTTTGATCATGTGCTGGACAACCAAAAATTGCACCAGATCCATATTCCATTAAAACAAAATTCGAAAAAAAGATAGGTAGAGTTTTGTTTTTGATAAAAGGATGTTCAGCTTTAAAATTTGTTTTAAAGCCTATTTTTTCTGTTTTAGCTATTGCCTCATCTGTATTACCCGTTTTATAACAATTTTCTTTGAAGTTTAAATAATCTTTATTATTAATGTACTTTTTCGACAAGGGATGATCAACAGCAAGTGCAAGAAATGTAGCGCCAAATATAGTATCAGGTCTTGTTGTAAAAATGTTTATTTTTTTATTAATATCTTTCAGTTTGAAATAAAGTTCACATCCAACTGATTTACCTATCCAGTTCTTTTGCATAAGTTTTACTTTATCTGGCCATTCGTTAAGCGTATTAATAGAAGAATTTAATTCTTCTGCAAATGCAGTAATTTTAAAAAACCATTGCGATAGTTTTTTTTGTACTACTGGAGCCCCTGATCTCCATCCTTTTCCATCAATAACTTGCTCATTTGCAAGGACTGTATTATCAACTGGATCCCAATTTACCTGACTTTCCTTCTTATAAACCAAACCTTTTTTAAGTAGATCTAAAAAAAATTTTTGCTGATGTTTATAATAATTTTCATCGCAGGTAGAAATTTCTCTTTCCCAATCTATAGAAAAGCCAAGTAATTTTAATTGGCATTTCATTGTTTCTATATTATTTAAAGTCCATTCTTTTGGGTGCAGTTTTTTTTGTATAGCAGCATTCTCGGCTGGCATACCAAAAGAATCCCATCCCATTGGATGTAAAACATTGAATCCTTTTAATCTTTTATAATTTGCGATTACGTCACCTAATGTATAATTTCTAACGTGTCCCATATGTATTTTTCCAGATGGATATGGAAACATTTCCAAACAGTAATATTTAGGTTGATTTTTTGATGAAGAAGAATGAAAAATTTTGTTATCTTCCCAAAATTTTTGCCATTTTTTATCAACTATTGATGGATTAAATTTTTCAATATGCATTATTCGAATTTACTCATATTACGAATTTGTAGCAATTAAATTTAGTTGAGAAATTAGATTACTATTCATTTCTTTTTCTATCATATTGATAGATGCAAAACCACAGCCTCCAGATAAAATTATTTTTTTAAAATTATTGTGATCAATACCACCTAGAGCATAAACTTTAACTTTTTTAGGATACTTAAAAACATGCGTTCTATAAAAATTTAACCCTTTACCAACTTTATTATATCCAGATTTAGTGTTAAATATTGGGGATATAAATATTTCCTTACAGCCTTGTTGTATTTTATTCCTGACTTGAATTTCATTATGTGCTGATCCTATTACTTCAAAAATTGATTTATATTGGGTCAATTGGTTAAAACTTGGAATATATAAACCATGTGAATTTATTTTTCTTGCGAGCTTAATATCATTAGATACATAAAGTTTGAATTTTTTTTTTTTACAAAAATTCGCAATTATTAAAGCATTTTTGAAATAATCATTTTTTCTATAATTTCTGTAAATAATATTAACATTTCTTAATTGATTAAGATTTTCTTTGTGAATATTGTTTAATTCATTAATATAAAAAAAAATTTTAAACATATTATATGAACATTGTACAGAATATTGAAAATATTAAAAAACAATTAAGCGATAATAATATTAATTTAAAAATTATTGCTGTTAGTAAAACTTTTGAATTATTTCAAATACAGCCATTAATAGATCACGGTCATTTAATTTTTGGAGAGAACAAAGTTCAAGAGACTAAATTTAAATGGGCAAAATTATTAGAAAGAAATAATGATTTAGAAATTCATCTAATAGGGGGACTACAAACTAATAAAGCAAAGGATGCAGTACAACTTTTTAAATTTATACATTCTGTTGATAGAAAAAAACTAGTAGACGCACTAAAAAAAGCTGAAGAAAGATTAAATTTTAAAAGAAAGTATTTTTTACAAGTTAATACTGGTCAAGAGCTTCAAAAATTTGGTGTAGCTCCAGAGGAGGTTGAAAATTTATTTAAATATGCAAAAAGTAAGTTAAATATTATAGGTTTGATGTGTATTCCTCCGAAGAACGAAGACTCAAAAGTTCATTTTAAAATTTTAAGTAATCTCGCAAAAAAATTAAAATTATCAGAACTTAGCATGGGCATGAGTCATGATTTTGTAGAAGCAGGGCTTTCTGGTGCCACATATGTTAGAATAGGAAGCAAGATCTTTGGTGAACGTTCTTAATTAATAATTTTGATTTTTGTTTTTTGTGAAATCGAAGCAAGTATTTCTAGTAAGTCTTTTTTCTTTAGTCCGATACAACCCATAGTCTTATCATAATTTTTTCTTGCCAAATGAATAAAAATTGCACTACCTTTATTTTTTTTAACTGGATGTGTATTATAATTTATTACTACAACAATGTTATAAAGATTATCCTTTCTATATAGTTTTTCTATTTGATGGCTATTTGAAAATATTAACTTGTTATAAAATTTACTACTAGGTCGATCACACCAAGCCATGTTTTTTTCAATAACAATTTTTTTTAATTTTGTTTTTAGATTTAATATCCTGTCTTTTCTATAAAAAACGTTACCTAGTGAAAATATTCCAGATGGTGTTTTTTTATCACCTTCTTTTTTATTCTTTGATACACCTCTTATGCCTAAGGCACATTTATATAGCTTTTTAT